>Ga0213836_100468_pt1 | contig 32805 bp, 28 predicted proteins | sample SWPATP03_FD_160578 | JGI IMG/M metagenome (GOLD analysis project Ga0213836, IMG submission 160578) | Coastal seawater microbial communities from Marineland, Florida, United States - SWPA TP0 #3 | ecosystem: Environmental > Aquatic > Marine > Coastal | place: USA: Florida | collected 2016-08-05
CCCTCTGATCATGTCCATATCCAGCTTGACAATATCGGGCTGGAAATGACTGAGGAGGCCGAGGCCGGAGTGGCCTGAACCGAAGTCGTCGATCGCAGTTTTAAAGCCCATATCCCGGTATGTCCGCAGGATGTGAAGGACGTGCTTGGTATCCAACTCCTCGTTCTCAGTGAACTCGAAGATGATGCGATCAAGCGGAAAACCCGTCTTCATGGCCGTGGCAAGCGTCAGGCGGATACACGCCCGCGGTTCGTAGACGGCGTTCGGCATGAAGTTGATCGACAGTTTCACGTCGTCAGCGGGGTCGTAGAGCTGCGCGGCAAGTTCGATCGCCTTGACCCGGCACTGCTGATCGAACGCATAGCGGTTGTCGGCCTGCACCTGCGATAGAACTGACCCGGCACCTTCTCCGTTTAGACCGCGAACAAGCGCTTCGTGGGCGAAAATCGTGCCTGTTGCGATGTCGACGATCGGCTGGAATGCCATCGAGAACGGTAGTTCGAACGCTGCGCCGTCGCGGCAGCCTTGGCAACTCGTCGTCATTATTGAAAAATCTCCGTTTGCATCAGACTTAAGGCTCATCGATTAAACTTCCGTTTCCCGTATGCCCGCTCTTTGACGTCCGCAGGCATGCCAAAGTTCCGCCTGCGGGCGTCCCTTCGTACGTGGCTGTCTCGTCCTTCGACAGTTGTGCGCGTAACTGCGACTTAATTAGCAGATCGCAACCTGCTCTTCAGGCTCAATGACCCGGTTCGAAGGCAACTTGAAGCAAGCCGACGGGTCAATCCCAGAGTCGATCAGCTCGATATAAGGGCTTTCCTGCCAATGGGGCAAACCAGTGCTCAGGTTAGAATCAGGTTTCGGCGACAGAGGTAGAACGACGTCTACTTAAGCCTGTCTTCCGCGACAGCGAGTGAGCCTTCTGTCCGGTTTTTTTGGCCAACTCCAAGCGGTTTATATTATAGGGCGGTAGCTACCAGCTCATGAAACCAGAGCGTCGCCCCTTTGCGACGAACCCAATATTAAACGTCAAACGATCAGAAACCGACCTACTCGTGCCGGTTCGATGACATATGGGATCACTACTCCGTTTTGCTCTCGGCGATTCAAGGTGCGTACTTTATTGTGGAGGGTCGTTCTCGGAACGGGGCTCCGTTCAGAGCTTTGATCCATGGACAGGAGAATCAGATGCGGAACCTGTCTCCGCTTTTCGCGATCGCCGCAGCCGTCGCTGCAGTGCTTTATGTCGCTGCGGTCTTCATGAGTCACTGGTGAGGAAAAAGCCGATTGGCTTTGCCGGCGCTTCGGCTATCCTACGCTCGCCATCGGATTTCATCTGGGCTGGCGGCCGGAGGTCTAGCGTAGCGGACTGCACTCTCGGGTGCGCGCTAGACCCTGTGCCGGAGCTAAATCTAGCCTATGGCATAGTAAGCCCGCGCCCGGTACGGTTCTCTCACCGTGGCGTTCCCCTCAATGCATCCACGGTAGAGGCTCGGCGTCGGTAGTCCCTTCCACAGGCTCCGGGCCTCACTTTTCGTCATCAATTATCGACAGTTGCTCACGTTGCAACCGAATGCTTAGTAAGCATCAACTGCCTTCCGAGGGACGGGGGTAGTTCCGGAGAGCCGGTCGCGCCGCCGCAACATCGGCTCTCCTACAGCATTCATTGCGCATCTCTTCGCATCAATGAAGCACCTACCGGCAATGGTCCGGGACCGTACTCATTAGCGTCAGCCTCAAGCTATCGGTCCCCTACCTCTCGACTTGCCTGGCCTTAGCTGTTCAAACATGGCAACGATTCGAGGGACTCATCAATGTCATATGAATGGGACGGTGCGAAGGTTCGCAAAGCCTACCGAGCGAAGATGGCTATCGCTTGCCTGGTCGCTCTGTTGATGGCCACAGCGCCACTTATTCTTATAGTCATCTCATTAGGATAACTATGTGGTTAATCATGTCACGGTAGCTGTTAGCGGATCAGCTTCTTGCTTAGTAATTTTGAAATTATCGACGGTTTATGCTCTCGGTCTCACCTCCACTAGGTTATGCTGTATTCGGGGCTTTGACAATCAGGCGGTGACGCCGGGTACGCCAACGGGGCCAGCGTAGGAACCAGTAGCGAGGTCTCGCTTTCTGGGTTCGGCGACATAGCCACGGCTGCCATCCATAAGCGTACGGGTGTAAACGTGCTGCACCTTGTTTTCCAGCAACTGCTGCCTTGTAGCGATCTCGACAAAACCGCCGCTTTGCATCACCGCAACCCGGTCGCACAGATGTGCGACGACTGCGAGGTCGTGGCTGACCAGGATATAGGTGAGGTTTTCACGCTCCCTCAGATCCTTGAGCAAGTTGAGGATTTCCGCCTGGATCGAGACGTCGAGCGCGGAGGTCGGCTCGTCGAGAAGCAGGATCCGAGGCTCGAGGATCAAGGCGCGGGCAATCGCGACGCGCTGACGTTGCCCTCCTGATAGCTGGTGCGGATAACGATAGCGGAAGTTAAGCGGCAGGCCGACATCAGTCAGGACTTTCTCGATGCGTTCGTGGCGCTGGTCCTTGCCATGGATTTCCAGCGGCTCGAGCAAGGTGCGACCGATCGTGTGTCGTGGGTGGATCGAACCGAATGGATCCTGGAAAACCAGTTGTTGTTTGGCAAGCTGCCCACGGCTACGCTTCTGTGTGATCGTTTCGCCATCGATTTGAAGGGTCCCCGTCCATTGCTTGTTGCGCCCGGCGAGCGCACCAAGCACCGTGGATTTCCCGCAGCCGCTCTCGCCGACCAGTCCAAAAGCCTCGCCTTTCGCGACCTCGAAGGAAACGTCCTGGACGACCTGTACGAAGGTTTCACCGCTGCCATAGGAAACGGCGAGGTGATCGATCTTGATCATGAGCATATCAGTTCTCCAGCCAGGCGGGGTCGCGACGAAGCACTTCCAGCCTGTCGCGGGGATGGTCAAGACTCGGCAGGGCGTTGAGAAGACCGCGCGTATAAGGGTGCGTGGCCTGATGAAGGTCCGCGGCGGCGATCGTTTCCACAACGCGACCCGCATACATGATGATGACCCTGTCGCAGAAACTGCGAACGAGATTGAGGTCATGCGAAATGAAAATCAGACCTATGTTTCTCTCCGTCACGAGTTCATCAAGGATCGAAAGCACCTGCTGGCGGACAGTGACGTCCAGCGCCGAAGTCGGCTCATCCGCGATGATCAGCGAGGGGGAGGCGATCAGCATCATGGAGATCATAATGCGCTGTCCCATGCCGCCAGAGACTTCGTGCGGGTAGAGATCGAACACACGCTGCGGATCGCGTATCTGCACTCTTTCCAGCATGGTGAGAGTGCGGTCGCGGGCTTCCTTCTTAGAGGCTCGCTCATGCAGGATCACCGTTTCGGATATCTGCTCGCCGATGCTCATGACCGGATTGAGTGAATATTTAGGATCCTGAAGGATCATGGCGATGCGTCGACCGCGGATCGACTGCATCTCCTCTTCCGTGGCGCTGAGCAGATCGATGTCTTCAAATCGCATCCGATCCGCCTTGACCGCGGCATTCGGTGGCTGCAGTCGCATGATGGCGCGCCCGGTCGTGCTCTTGCCTGATCCGGATTCTCCGATGATGCCGATCTTCTCGCGACCAACGGTGAAAGAGACATGCTGTACAGCTCGGACTGCACCTGACAGCGATGGAAATTCGACCGACATGTTGTCGACCGTCAGGATGGTGTCTTTCGATTCATGCATTGCGGGGATCCATGATGTCACGCAGCCCGTCACCGAGCAGGTTGAAGGCAAGGCTGACGACGAGGATGGCGATCCCCGGAACAGTCGTTAGCCACCAGGCATCCAGCAGGTACTGCCGGCCGGATGCAGCCATCGAGCCCCATTCTGGCAGCGGTGGCTGCGCGCCGAGCCCGAGAAAGCCGAGGCCGGCGGCGGTGAGGATGATGCTCGACATGTTGAGCGTCAGGCGTACGATCACCGACGGTGCGCAGAGCGGCACGATATGACGCAGCAGGATGCGACCCATACCAGCGCCCTGCAGTTCTGCCGCAACGACGAAGTCCGCTTGGCGAAATGTCAGTGTTTCGGCGCGGGTAAGACGGGCAATCGGCGGCCACACCGTCAATGCAATGGCGATCACTGCATTCTCAATACCAGGTCCCAGTGCTGCGGAGAATGCCAACGCGAGGACAAGACTTGGGAACGACAGGAAGATGTCGGTGATGCGCATCAAAACGACATCGACCCAACCGCCGAGATAACCAGCAGTCGCACCGATCACGAAGCCGATCGGGCCGACAATGATGGTGACGAGAATGGCGATGTAAAGCGTCGTACGACCGCCATAAACCAGCCGCGCGAAAACATCGCGCCCGAATTCGTCGGTGCCAAACCAGTGCGCGGCAGACGGAGACTGCAGTGCCTTCATGAAGTCCTGGGCGATGGGATCCTGAAGCGGGATGACAGGCGCCAGGGACGCCATGACGACCAGGAAGACTATGACAACGAAACCTGCCAAAGCAAGCGGATTGGCGACCAGGCTGAGCCAAGCGATATAGATGCTGTGCAAGCGTGCCTGGCGCGTGGAAGTGAATTCCTCACTGATCAGCCAGGTGTGAATGTCTGAGAACGTGCCTGATTTTGTCATGGGATCACCGGGTCCTCGGATCAATAAAGCGATAGGCGATGTCGGACAGGAAGTTGATGGCAATCGAGATCAAACCGATCAGGAAAACACTTCCGAGCACCGCATTCATGTCAGCGAAGAACAGGGCGGAGGTGAGGTATTGTCCAAGCCCTGGCCATGCGAACACTGTCTCAATCAGCACGGTGCCGTCGAGCAGGCCGCAATAGGCGAGGGCAACGACGGTAAGGAGCTGTACCCGGATGTTGCGGAACGCGTGCCGCCAGATGATCGGTCGTTTGCCAAGGCCTTTGGCGCGGGCGGTGAGGATGTATTCCTGGTGAAGCTGTTCCAGCATGAAGCTGCGTGTCATGCGGCTGAGATAGGCCATTGCCGCATACCCGAGGATCAGAGCCGGCGCGATAAGGTGGTGCAACGCACTCCAGAAGACATCCCAGTGTCCGCCCAGCAGGCTGTCGACGAGCACGGAATTTGTCCGCGCTTCGACGATCCCCTCGTTGTAGACATAGATCCGGCCGCCGGGCGGGATCACGCCGAGGTGCGCGTAAAACAGCAGGATGACAATCGTGCCGAGCCAGAAGATCGGCGTCGAGTATCCGAGCAGGCCGACGACACGGGCGATATGGTCCACCCACGTACCCTTGCGGACCGCGGCGATCACGCCGAGGGGGACGCCGAGACCGGCGCCGATCAGTGTCGCAAGGGTCGCAAGTTCCAGCGTGGCGGGAAACACCCGCGCAAGATCGTTGACCACGGGCTGCTTAGTGATATTCGACTGACCGAAATCAAGCTGCACGGCATTGCCGAGGTAATTTGCGAACTGCACGTAGATTGACCGGTCTAGGCCCATCTCCTTGTAGACGCGGTCATATGTCGCTTGGTCCGCCTGATCGCCGATCGCGGCGATGACAGGATCGGCAGGGACCATGCGTCCGACGACGAATGTGATGACCAGCAGACCGAGCATTGTCGTCATGATCACGACCGCCGAGGCGGCGACTTTCCGTGCTGCCTTGAGAAACGAATGGCTTGGAACGGGAGGGGCTGCGGTTTGGGAAATACTCATGGCACTATCCTTGGTTCGCACGTCATTCGCTTTTTGAAACGGTGTCCCAGCGTGTCAGCCAAGTCGGATGCCCAACATAGCCTTTCACTTCCGTGCGGACGGCTTTGGGATCGGTACGCTGGAACGACGTGACCAGAGCGGGCGAGGCGCGCATATAGGCTTCGTTGATCCGTCCATACAGTTCCTCGCGTTTCTCCGGATCGATCTCGTGAGCGGCCGCCATCACCAAATCCTGTATATCCTTGGGGACATCCCAGGCCGTGCGCCAGGCAACCAGCCCGGCAAGCTTAGCTGCATCGGAATTGTCGGCGTTCGTGGCATATGACTGAAGAACTGCATGCGGATCTGGAAGGCGATCACCAGTACGTGAAGAGAACAGCTCGAACTGACGGGAGCGGAACTTGCCGATCTGGTCGCCGATCTGCAAATCGAGTTTAATGCCGGCCTTGGCGGCATTGTTTTGCAACGAGATGCCGACTTCTGATTCCGGGGTGCCGGGTTGTGCGAAATAGACTTTCGAAAATCCATCAGGATAACCCGCTTCAGCAATTAGCTGTTTCGCTTTGTCGATGTCTAACTTGTACGGGTTGTCGCTCCGTGCGCCCGGGAGGCCAGCCGGAATGATCGACTGCTGTTTGGTGCCGTAATATTTCATCACGGTGCTGCTGAGCCCGTCGTAGTCGATAAGATAGCGGAAAGCCTCGCGAACGTTGGGCTTTGAGAGGATTTCATCTTTTTGGTTCAGTGCTAGATAGTAGAAGCCGAAACCGGGTACCTTCTGGACGGAGACCTTGCCATCGGCCTCGAGCCCTAAAAGGTCCGTTGAAGACAACCGCGTCGCGACGTCAACGTCGCCGGCATCGATCTGCAGCCGCTGGGCCGACGATTCCGGAATATGGCTCATGAACACGCGCCGCATCGCGGGCACGCCCTTCCAGTATTCCGGGACTGCATCGGCGATCAGAAGCTGATTGGAGCGCCAGGTCGTCAGGGAATACGGCCCGGATCCCGCGTCTCTGGTCTGAAGATAATTGCGCGCCCAGTCGCCGTTTTTCTCCCGGCTCGCCAGAAAGGCGCTGTCAACGATCGACGTCGAGAAGCTGGCCAGGGAGTAGAGAATGAGGTTCGGGTTCCAGACTTCGGGTGTCTGCAGTACAAGTGTATGATCATCCGTCGCTCGGATCAGAGTATCGACATTTTTGGCCGAGAACCCCCATTGGCGAAGGTCGGTAGAAGGTGCGAGCCCGAGATTTACAAGCCGGTGCAGAGACCACTCCACGTCCTTTGCAGTGAGGGGATTGCCAGAATGAAACCTCACGCCTTGACGGATTTTGAAAGTGAATGTCCTCCCATCCTCAGACACCGTCCAGCTCTCGGCAAGTGAGGGTTTTGGCACTGTGACATTATCGGCAGGCAGCTCGATAAGCCGATCGTAAAGATTAGCGACGACCTCGGCTGCTTCGAGCTGGTTGATCTCGTGAGGATCGAGGCCGCGCATCGTCGTCATCATGATGGCGATGACCAATTGATCCGGCGGTGTTTTTGCGAATACGGGGGCGGAGCTGTATGCGAGGACCGCAGCACTCGCGATGGCAACGAAATTTAGCTTCGGCATGTTCTTCTCCCAAGGCTCCTCAACCTGGTTGTCCAAAATTTGCTATCGACAGGAATAACAAATCTGATATACCAGATCTCATATTAACGACAGCGCGTCAACGGAATTTGGAAAATGATCAGCAGCTTGGGCACGCCAGCGAGTGGAGCTGGATTTGAGAAAATTGACGCAAGCTTTAATGTGACCGTGCGGGATCATGTTCATCGGACGATGCGTGCAGCCATCCTGTCAGGGCGTTTCGCTACCGGCGAAAAAGTTAACGAGCGCAGCCTCGCCGAGCAGTTCGGCGTAAGCACGACGCCGATCAAGGAAGCCCTTCGTCAGCTGGAAACGGAAGGGCTGGTCGAGGCCCTGCCGCGGCGCGGTGTGATCATCCGGTTTGCGAGCAGCTGGGCGGAGGAGATGATCCTTGCGCGCGCTGCGCTGGAATCGATGATCGCCCGTCTGGCTGCGAAGCGGATCGACAGGAAGGATGGTTCGGAACTGGTGGCAACCGCCAACCTGATGCGCGAGGCAACCACTTCGGGTGACGCCGATAGTCTGATTGCGCTCAATGAAGCCTTCCACGATCTCATCCATAGAAGCTCGCGGTGCAGCTATCTGGCTAAGTTGATCGAACGTCAGCAATTTTACGACGCCAGCATCCGTCGCGTTATTCACCTCGATCCGGCGGAGCGCCAGAAAGCGCTTGAGGAGCATGTGGCCATCGCCGACGCGATCGTTGCCGGAGATGCGGACATGGCGGAGCGCTCTATGCGCGACCACGTCGTACGTTCGGGCGAAACCTACCTGTCGATCGTATTCGGAAATCAGAAGGATAGTGAGCGTGACTGACAAACTACAGGCCGTAAGACGTGCCCTTTCCGGGATCTCAGGCGTTCCAGTGACGCCATACGGAAGCGACGGATCGATTGATGTTGAGAAGCTCGATCGGCTGATTAAGGGACTTGCCGCGGCAAAGGTCCACAATCTCATGGCGGCCGGCAATACCGGCGAGTTTTTCACGCTGACGATGGATGAGATCCGTCTCGTGCACGGTACGACGATCAAGGCTGCAGACGGCATGGCACTCGTCAGTGCGGCCGTTGGCCGGTCGCTAACCGATGCGAAGGCGCTGGCGCGCGACGCTATCGCCGAGGGCGCCGATGCGATCATGGGGCATCATCCCATGGACCCTTTCGCAGGACCGGCCTTCCAGGCAGCCTATTTTCTCGATCTGGCAGATTTCTGCACGGTCCCGGTTATCGCCTACGTGCGCAGCGACGGTTTCTCTGTGGACGATTTCCGCCGACTGGCGCTGCACCCCAACATTGCTGGCATCAAGTTCGCCTCCCCCAATCTGATGCTGTTGGCCGAGGTTATCCGCGCCACCTATGATGCCCCGGCAATTTGGGTCTGCGGACTGGCGGAAGGCTGGGCGCCGGCATTTTACGCCATGGGCGCACGCGGCTTCACCTCGGGCCTCGTCAACGTCTTTCCCGAGCGCTCGCACGCCATCCACAAGGCGCTCGAGTCCGGCGATTATGCTACGGCGCGCAGCCTGATCGATGGAATTGCCCCGTTCGAGTCGCTTCGAACAAAATACAACAACGGCGCCAACGTCACCGTCGTCAAGGAAGCGCTAGGCATGCTTGGAACGGATGTCGGGCCCGTGCGGATACCTGGTGTGGTCGAGTTAAACGCGTCCGAGCGCAAAATCCTTGGTGAGGTTGTGGACAGCATTCGCTCCGCAAAAGCTGCCTAAGGGAGGATCAGCAGTGCATATCACCGGCATCAAGACATACATGCAGCGCGTGGACGAGCGTCCCCGCCTGCTGCTCAAGATCGAGACCAGCGAAGGCATCAGCGGCTGGGGCGAATGCTACAATCACGGCCCGGACTGGTCACTGCCGCCGCTTCTCGACTACCTGTTTCACCAGATCGAAGGCGAGGATCCGCGCCGGGTCGAATATCTCATCCTCAAACTCAACCAGCAATGCCGATTTCCTCCCGGAGCCTTGGGCCTTGCCGCGATTTCCGCAATTGATCACGCATTGTGGGATATCGCCGGCAAGGCTGCGGGCCTGCCTGTCTACATGCTGCTGGGCGGCAGCGTCCGTGACCGGGTGCGCGTTTACTGCGGCGTCTACACGGCGCCGGATGCCGAGCATGCGCTTGACCAGACGCTCAAGCTCAACGAGGAATACGGTTACACGGCGTTCAAGCTGAGCCCGTACCGGCGCGATCTGCATGCCGGGCGCTGGGGGGAGCTGGTCAAGGAAACCGGCGACTGGTTCGGGCGAATCCGCGAAATTACCCCTTCACATTTCGAATTTGCCTTCGACGCGCATGCCAAGATTTTTGAGCCCTACAAGGCGGTTCAACTGGCGGCCGCGATTGCTCCGAACGACCCGCTCTTCTACGAGGAGCCTATTCGTCCCGAGCACATCCCGGCATGGCGGGAATTGAAATCGAAGGTCAACGTTCCGCTCGCCACCGGCGAGTCGCTCTACAACCGCTTCGAATTCCTCTCGCTTCTGTCGGCTCAGGGGGCCGATATCATTCAGCCGGACATCTGCGTTGTCGGCGGCGTCTCGGAAATGCGCCGCATCGCGACGCTTGCGGAAGCGCATTATGTGACGGTCGCCCCCCACAACCCGATGGGTCCGCTGGCGACAGCAGTTAATATCCATTTTTGCGCCGCCCAGCCGAATTTTCAGATTCTTGAGTTCAAGCCACATGTCCACGCGCCGTGGGCGCTTGATCCATACATGCCAGTCGATGGCCATATGGAGCTTCGCCCCGACCGGCCGGGATGGGGGATTGAGATCGACGAAAAGGCTCTGCTAACCGACGACTACGTCCACTGGCAGCGCAAGATCACACAAAAACCGGATGGCTCGACGGCCTATCCTTAAGGTCACAAACACTGATATCCAGTCGCTGCTTGTCGTAGACCACTCATAAGATACTTGCGTCGTCATCTGTTTCGAACTCCGCGTCAGGCAGAACAGGAGCTCGTCACTAGCACCGGCTCTTTTGCGACATATGGAAGATCCATTAGGAAGGCGCGAATGCAATATCGGGTGCGATGCGGAAGCACCGCTTTCGGCCCTTGCCATCTTCTCGACGACGGCCTGCTAGATTTTGCAGATGGGGAACGCTTCACAGCATTCTAGGTCGAGCTTGTTGGTCCCGGGGCATGACATCTTGGCCGAGATGTTGTGATAGTCCAGTTATCGTCAGGTCCGCTTCAGCTGATATGACAAATAAGAACAAGTCGTGCTCGCGCTGGACCTGTGCTATTTGTTTAGCCGCTGGTGTAATGCGAAGGATCGATATGGGCTGGGTCCAAAAACACGGAATACGCCGATCTCTTGCATCGGGCGTCGTCGATGCAATCAGAGTTCAGATAGACGACGGATACTTTGCAATCGGCGACAAACTGCCTACGGAGGCGGCGCTGATCGCCAGGTTCGGACATAGCCGAACGGTTATACGAGAGGCGCTCGCCGAACTGCGGGCAGACGGGCTTGTCGAGTCGCGACAAGGGTCGGGAGTTTTCGTCACTGGCCTTTCACAGGTGGACACGATCGCGGGTCTCTTTACCGAAGAAACCGACAGGATTTCCGACATAATCGAGGAACTCGAATTACGTATCGGAATTGAAGTAGAGGCCGCAGGCCTTGCTGCATCGCGCAGTTCGCCTGCCCAGGAGGCAGAAATACATAGCCAGGTCGAGCGATTTGGCGCGCTTGTGGCGAGTTCCATGCCGACGGACGAGGCTGACTTCGCATTCCATGTCGCGGTTGCCAGCGCCACGAACAACGCGCGCTTTCGCACGTTTTTGGAGCATGTCGGGCGTCGAATGATCCCACGCGTAAAGTTTCGGAAGGTGATGGGTGGGCTGGATCCTCTGCCCAGCCGTGACGAGTCTATTTGGGAAGAGCACAGGAGCATTGCCGATGCAATTGCAGCACGCGATCCTGAGCTCGCACGCGACGCAATGCGGAAGCATCTCGTGACCGGCATAAAGCGCTATCGAGCATTAGCTGCTCGCCGCCCTTAGGACATATGACAACACGCGTTGACTTGTATTTTTAGTTGTCATATGACTTTCTCTCGGTACATTACTAGGAGGAAGTCTGTTGTCGCCTAATGAACTGAAAGCCCGCGTGGGTTCTGGCCTTTTGTCGTTCCCCGTTACGCATTTCGATCCGGACTACAAGCTCAACCTCAATAGCTACCGGCGTCACGTTGAATGGTTGTCTGGCTTTGGCGCGGCCGCTCTCTTCTCTGCTGGCGGTACAGGAGAATTCTTCTCTCTTACTCCGCAAGAAGTCGGTCTCGTTACGGAAGCCGCCAAGGATGTCTCAGGAGATGTGCCAATTATCGCGGGTTGCGGCTATGGTACTGCTCTCTCAATAGAGACGGCGCGCATCGTGGAAAAGGTTGGCGCAGACGGCCTTTTGCTGCTGCCCCATTATCTGACCGAAGCTCCACAGGACGGCATCTTCGCCCATGTGAAAGCCGTCTGCGACTCTACGGACCTCGGCGTCATCCTTTACAATCGTGCAAACTCCGTGGCGAACGCCGATACGGTTGCCAGGCTTGCGGACGCTTGCCCGAACCTCATCGGCTTTAAGGACGGAACAGGTAGGGTCGACTTGGTTCGCCATGTCACAGCAAAGCTCGGCGATCGACTTTGCTATATCGGCGGAATGCCGACACATGAACTCTTCGCCGAGGGCTTCAACGGCGTCGGTGTGACGACGTACTCGTCGGCAGTTTTCAATTTCGTCCCGCAACTTGCTATTCGTTTCTACAATGCGATGCGCAGCAACGACAGCGCGACGATGGAGAGCATACTTCACACATTCTTTTTTCCATTCGCGGAGTTGCGAGATCGGAAAGCGGGATATCCGGTTTCCATCATAAAGGCGGGCGTGGATCTGGTTGGATACACGCCGGGTCCGGTCCGGCCGCCATTGGTCGATCTCACCGGAGATGAAAAGGAAATTCTCAGAGGACTTATCGAGGCCGTGTCGGCCTGAGAACGATGATGGTTCGACATGCCTAAAGGGCATTCATATCGAATGGTCACTATTCACTTGGGAGGAGTGCAATGACAATGAGATACAATTTGATGCTGGCAAGCGCCGTAGCCGTCGCCGTTCTGGCCGGCCAAGCCGGTGCTCAGAACACGAACGAGATCAAGATCGTGCTGCCTGAGCAGCCTGCTAATCTTGAGCCTTGTGGCACGATCATCACCAATGTCGGCCAAATTCTAAGCCGTAACGTTGTAGAGCCGCTTACTGTGATCGACGCGGCAACCGGCCAAGCCACTCCTGCACTCGCGACCGAGTGGAGCCAGATCGATCCAAACACCTGGCGTTTCAAGCTGCGTGAAGGCGTCAAGTTTCAGGACGGTGAAGCGTTCAATGCAGCCGCGGTAAAATACTCTATCGAACGCATGACCGGCGGCAAGGTGACTTGCAGCAACATTGCAAAATTCGGCGATTCCAAGCTTACCGTCACGGCAACCGACGAACTGACGATAGAGGTCAAGTCAGACAAGCCGCAGCCGATCCTACCGACACTGCTCAGTGTCGTCATGGTTGTCTCGCCGAAAACACCGGCTGACAAGGCGGTCAATGATCCTGTCGGTACGGGGCCATTCAAGCTGACGAGTTTCTCACCCCAAACTGTGGTTCTTGACGCGTTCGACGGCTATTGGGGCAAGAAGCCCGCGTTTACCAAGGCAAGCTACGTGTGGCGTCAGGAATCATCGATCCGAGCTGCGATGGTAGAGACTGGAGAAGCGGATCTGACGCCTTCGATCGCCATTCAGGATGCGACCACGCCGGAGACTGATTTTGCCTATTTGAACTCGGAAACCACTGCCTTGCGCATCGACACCGGCTTTGCGCCACTCGATGACGTTCGTGTCCGCAAAGCGTTGAACCTTGCCATCGACTGGGATGGACTTGCGCAGCTCTTCGGAGACGACATCAAGCGCGCCTCTCAGATGGCGGTGACCGGCATTAACGGTCATGACGACAAGCTTGCTTCCTGGACTTACGACGCGGCGCAGGCGTCCGCACTGGTGGCAGAGGCGAAGGCAGCAGGCGTGCCGGTCGAGACCGAAATAGAGCTCATCGGCCGCAATGGCATTTATCCGAACGGCTCGGAAGCTATGGAAGCCATGGCGGCGATGTGGCAAGAAGCCGGCCTCAACGTCAAGCTTACCATGCTCGATGTGAACGACTGGCTGCGCTATCTGCAAAAGCCGTTCCCGGAAGGACGCGGACCAAACCTTTTGCAGATGATGCACGACAACAACAAGGGCGATGCTGCCTTCACGATCCCGATCTTCTACACCTCGGCAGGCAGCTACTCGACAGTCAAGGATGCCGCGCTCGACGCCCAAGTCGCCGACGCACTCGCGGCAACTGGCGACGACCGTACGACGAAGTTCAAGGCAATCTTTAACAAAGCGCATGACGAACTCGTGCTGGATATCCCGATGTTCCACATGATCGGTTACACCCGCGTCGGTAAGCGTCTCGACTGGAAGCCGGATATCTCGACCAACAGCGAGATCCCCCTTGCCAATATCGGCCTGAAAAACTGACGGGTCACGCCAGTAAATCGAGCGCCTGACCATGGTGTCTGGCGCTCGCACTCCATCCAGTAAAATCAAGGGTATGCGCGATGTTCGCTTATATAGGGCGGCGAGCTTATCACAGTGTCATCTCGGTGATCGGTCTGCTGACGCTCGTCTTTTTCCTCACGCGGCTTACGGGCGATCCTTCAGCCCTCTACCTGCCTCTCGACTCCAGCCTCGAAGCCCGCCAGGCGTTCGCAAAGTTGAATGGCCTCGACCAGCCTATCTATTTGCAGTTCCTTCAGTACCTAAGCAACCTCTTGTCACTGGATTTCGGTCAATCTCTGCGCCAGAACCGCTCCGCGCTTGAAGTGGCGCTTGAGGCCTTTCCGGCAACGCTGCAACTCGCCCTCATCGCAATGACGCTTTCGACAGGCCTGGCGATTTTTATCGGAGCGATGGCGGCCGCGCGTCCGGGAAGCCTTTTCGACCGTGTCGCCGGAGTCGTGTCGCTGGCGGGTGCCAGCACACCTGATTTCTGGATCGCAATCGTCGGCATCCTTGTTTTCTCTGTTGGACTTGGTCTCTTCCCAACGTCAGGAACTGGAACGGCCCTTCACTGGATCATGCCGATTGCAGTGCTGATGCTGCGTCCATTCGGCCTTCTCGTACAGGTCGTACGCGGCACAATGATTTCGGCACTTGCCTCACCTTACATCAAGACTGCTCATGCCAAAGGCATGAAGCGGCGTAAGATCATCTTCGGTCATGCACTTCGCAATTCGCTCCTGCCGGTCATCACCGTCGCCGGTGACCTTATGACAGGTCTGGTAAACGGTGCAGTCGTGGTTGAAACGATCTTCGGATGGCCTGGCATCGGCAAGCTCATGATCGATTCGATTATCCAGCGCGATTTTGCGGTAGTTCAGTCGACGATCCTGGTAACGGCGATCGCCATCTTCGTCGTCAACATCGCGATCGACCTTCTTTATGTCGCACTCGATCCACGCATCCGCTACTGAGGGAGGACGACCATGACCGATACGACAGTCGTTTCTACAAAGTCGCCCGGGAACCTGCACCAGCTCGCGATCTATCTAACGCGCGACAAGCTGGCACTTTGTGCCGCGATCTTCCTGTTCATTCTTATCGTATGCGTGCTGTTCGGCCCGCTGCTGGTCGGTGATATGGCCGGCAAGCTTGGCCTCAGACAACGCAACCTCGCGCCCTTTTCTCTGGATCAGGGATTCATCTACATTCTAGGCGCGGATACCCTCGGCCGGCCGATACTTGCGAGGCTCATTGTTGGTGCCCAGACGACGCTCGCCATAGCGGCGGCCGCTGTGTGCTGCTCTATGTTTGTGGGTGGCGCTCTTGGATTGATCGCAGGTTATTCGGAACGTTGGTACAGCCACGTCATCTTGCGTCTTGCCGATGTCATCATGAGTTTTCCCTCGCTGCTGCTGGCCTTGATCGTGCTTTATACGCTTGGTCCCAGCATGACGAATTTGGTGATCGTCCTTGCCATCACTCGCATGCCGGTCTTCATCCGAACGGCACGCGCTGAAGTGCTGGAACTGCGCGAGCGTATGTTTGTCAGTGCCGCACTTTCGATGGGTGCAAGCAGCCGTCGCATCCTGTTCCGGCACATTGCGCCGCTGGTGCTGCCGACGCTGGTGACAATCGCTGCGATAGATTTCGCCACCGTCATCCTGGCAGAATCTTCGTTGAGCTTTCTCGGTCTCGGCATCCAGCCGCCGAACTTCACTTGGGGAGCGATGGTTGCGAATGGCCGCGGTTACCTCTCGACCGCGTGGTGGATCGCCTTTTGGCCGGGCCTTGCAATTCTCCTCACTACCTTGTCCTTGAATATACTGGCGAGCTGGGCTCGTACCGTTGCCGATCCCTCCCAACGCTGGCGCCTGCAGTCGCTGCGAAAGGCGCCTCGATGACCCATTCGAAACCTATTCTCACGATCAACAATCTTACCGTCGATTTCTTGTCCGAAGGCGATCCCGTGAGAGCCGTGGACAACGTGTCGTTCAACGTATGTCCTGGCGAGACACTCGTGATCCTTGGCGAAAGCGGCTCTGGCAAGAGCGTCAGCACCGGTACGGTGATGGGGCTCATCGACTGCCCGCCGGGCGATATCGTCGCCGGATCGCTGGTGTTCGACGGCAACGACATCTCGCGTCTTAGCAACGAGCATAGGCGTAAGCTTAACGGCCAGCGCATTGCGATGATCTTTCAGGACCCCTTAGCATACCTCAATCCCGTGTTCACCGTTGGACGACAGATTGCTGAAGTGTTCGAGGCCCATGGGGAGGCCCAGACGGCCACAGTCCGCGATGAGGTTATCCGGTTGCTCGAACGCGTCGGCATACCAGACGCGAAAGACCGTATAGACTACTATCCGCACCAGTTTTCCGGCGGTCAGCGCCAGAGAGTTATGATCGCGATGGCGATCGCGCTAAAACCGGACATACTGATCGCTGACGAACCGACGACTGCCCTCGATGTCAGCGTGCAAGCGCAGATCCTTGAACTGTTGCGTGATCTGCAGCAGGAAACGGGAATGGCGCTGATAATGATCACGCATGATCTCGAGGTGGCGGCCGCGATGGCCGATCGGATCATCGTCATGAATGGCGGGAAGGTCGTGGAAAGCGGAGAGGCGAGGGAGGTATTCACCAATCCCGCGCACGCTTATACGAGGCGGCTAATGGCAGCCGTGCCGCATCTGGAGGACACAAATCGCCCCCAGCGTGAGGCTGTAGGCAAGGAAGTTTTGCTGAAAGTCGAGAACCTCAGCAAGCATTACCTCCTGGGTTCAGGCGCGCTCGCGTCCAAGCAGGAGTTTCGGGCAGTTGACGAGGTATCTTTCGTGCTCCACCGTGGAGAAACGGTAGGTATTGTCGGGGAGTCCGGGTCCGGAAAATCGAGCATAGCGCGCATGCTCCTGCGGCTGAATACACCGACCTCCGGTCGTGCACTCTTTGCAGGAGAGGACATATTCGAACTTGAGGGCAAGGCGCTAAACAGCTTTCGACGTCGTGTACAGATGGTGTTTCAGGACCCGTTTGGCTCGATGAATCCCCGCATGAATGTGCGACAGATCATCTCGGAGCCATGGGCTATCCACAAAGATATCCTCCCACGTGCCCGGTGGAGCGAACGCGTGGTGGAACTTCTGGAACTTGTTGGTTTAAAGGCCGAGCACGTTGATCGATATCCGCACCAGTTTTCCGGTGGTCAGCGTCAACGTATCGCAATAGCGAGAGCTCTCGCGAGCGAGCCCGAACTCATCGTCTGCGACGAGGCCGTTTCAGCTCTCGATGTGTCTATACAGATGCAAGTCATAGAACTTCTGGCCGATCTGCAGCGCACACTCGGGCTCTCATACATCTTCATCACGCATGATCTGCCGATCGTTCGAGCAATTGCAGACCGGATTCTTGTGATGCAGCGTGGAAAAGTGGTGGAAGAGAATGATGCCGTTTCACTGTTCTCTTCACCGAAGCACGACTACACACGCTTGCTTTTAAACGCGACCCCGAAGCCAAAATGGCTCGACCTCCCGTTGTCAGAAACGGTAAGGGGCGCTTGATCCACGCATGTTGCGTCACCAGCCCGGCAAGAGCCGCGGTATCGATTGATATCCGCGGCTTTGCTTTGCTGATCGCTGGAAGATGCGTCTCAGAATTCCTCCCATTCATTGGCAGCGACAGCGGCATTGCCGGAGAAGGCAGTTGCCACTTTTCGACTCAGGGCACGGGCCGGCGACGCTACGGACGCTTGGCGGCGTTCTGAAGGGCGCAGTGCCTGGGCGAGTGTATATCCACGTCGACCGCCTCCACCCGACAGCTTGAACTGCGACAGGAGTTCGTTCAGCGAAGCTGCATCGCGCGCCATTCCATGGCTTGCGGCAGTCTGCTCCTCGACCATTGCGGCGTTCTTCTGGGTGTCCTGGTCCATCGCATTGACGGCGGTGTTTATTTGCTGAAGGCCGGACGATTGTTCCTGAGCGCTCTTTTTCGCAGCATTGGCAGAACGCTGAGCAAGTTCACGCACTTCCTGTGCGACGAACGCAAAACCCTTGCCGGCCTCCCCTGCGCGGGCGGCTTCGACACCTGCATTAAGAGCAAGAAGGTTGGTCTGGAAGGCGATCTTTATAGCGGTCGGTCTAGTAGGGAGGACCGGGTAAACACCCGCCCGGCACACTGGTGCTGCACCGCAAAAACTATTTTGCTTTACAATGTATAATAATTTTGTGAAGTTAGGCCTCTGATCAATATTGATAGGGCCGAAGACATTGTCGAATCTCCGTTTTGCCACCCGTCTCAACTCCTTCGCGTCGAACCCCGCCGGTGAATGGCCGGAGCTGAAGGGCAAGCCGAGCGTACTGCAGATGGCGGCACGGGCGGCAAAAGTCGACGGTCTGACGGACCTTGATCTCAACTACCCTGATCATGTTGGCGAAAATCCAACTGAACTCAAGAATAAGCTGGAAGATTTGGGTTTGGCGATCAACGGCTTTGCCATGCGCTACTACACCAATCCGGCTTTCAAGCTTGGTGCGTTCACCCATCCGGAGGAAAGCGTTCGGCGCGAGGCGATCGATCTGACCAAGGCTGGAATCGATGCCGCACGCGAAGCCGGCTCCAACCTCATGACGATCTGGCTTGGCCAGGACGGTTTCGACTATGCCTTCCAGGCCGACTACGACCGGATGTGGCAACACGAAATTGACGGTATCCGTGAAGTTTGTGAGCATGACGCGGATTGTCTGATCTCGATCGAGTACAAGCCGAACGAGCCGCGCTCCTACAGCCTGATGCCAGACTGCGCCACCACGCTCCTTGCCATCCAGGAAGCCGGCTGCGCGAACCTCGGCGTCACGCTCGACTTTGCACACGTGCTCTATGCCGACGAGCAGCCTGCCTTTGCCGCTGCCATGATTGCTCGCCACAGTCGCCTGCTCGGTGTTCACCTCAATGACGGTTACGCAAAGCGCGACGACGGTCTGATGGTCGGTTCCGTTCATTCGATCCAGACGATCGAACTGCTGCGGCAGATCCGCCGCGATGGCTACAAAGGCGCTATCTATTTCGACACCTTCCCTGACATGACCGGCCTCGATCCGGTTCACGAATGCGAGGTCAACATCAAGACCGTCAAGCGGATGCTGAACGTCGTCGATCGGCTTGAGCGTGACAACCGTCTTGCTGGCGCGATCGACCGTCAGGATGCGGTCACGGCGCAATCCATCATTCAGGAAGCAATGCTCGGCGACGTCGCCTGAGGAGAGGCTTCAAGAGAGTTTTTCTGTTTCAACACATCACACCTGGGAGGATCACTATGAACAGACACCTGAAATCCGCGATTGCCGGCATGGCGCTGGGGCTGATGGCAAGCGCTGCCTTCGCGCAGGATCTCGCGCCGCTCAATTCCGATACCGAAAAGGATCGCGTCGACTGGTCACAGCTCGAAGCGAAGTACGGGGCGTTTCCAAAGATCCCGGAAGGCACGCGCGCGGGCGGCGTTTCCAAGACGCTGACCAACGAATACTGGCGTTCGCTCGGCGAAGGCTACAAGTCGTTCGGTGAAAAGGCCGGCGCGACCGTTGCCTATCAGGCAGCGCAGAGCGAAGGCGACCAGCTGGGACAGCTGACGATCGCAGAAGGCATGGTCACCACAGGCTTCAATGTCATTCTCGTGTCGCCGCAAACCGACGCGAACCTGCAGCCGGTCATGGAGCAGGCCAAGGAAGCAGAAATTCCTGTTGTCAACGTCAATGACGCTGTCGTGCCTCAGGCCGAGCACTACGTCGGCAACGTACAGCGCGACAACGGCGTTCGCGTTGCCAAGTGGTTCATCGAAAACCGCTCTGAAGGCGGCAAGGTTGCCGTGATCGAAGGCCAGGCTGGGGTTTTTGCAGCCGTCCAGCGTACCTCGGGCTTCAAGGCAACCATCGGCGAGAATTCCAAGTTCCAGGTCGTCGCCAGCGTGCCCGGCAACTGGGATCGCCAGCAGTCCTACGACGCTGCCACCAACATTCTCCAGCAGAACCCGGATCTCGTCGGCTTCTACTGCAACAATGACGGCATGGCACTCGGTGTGATCGAGGCGGTCAAGGCCGCAGGTCTTCTCGGCAAGGTCGCCGTATTCGGCACGGATGGCATTTCGGATGCCTACAAGTCGATCGAAGCGGGCGAACTGACGGGCACGGTTGACAGCTTCCCGGTCCTGACAGGCGAAGTGGCTATGGAAACCGCATTGCGGCTCGTTGCCGGTCAGAAACTGGCACGTGTCGTTGCAACACCACAGGCGCTGATCACCAAGGACAACCTTGCCAAGTACAAGGGCGACGGCATCGATATTCGCCAGGTGCTGATGAAGGATGCTGGGGCCGCGCAGTGATCGCAACAAGAGCCGGTCCTTTCAGGATCGGCTCTCCTCCTTTGATGAAAGCACCGAGATGACGACAACGGCTCGCCTCAGGTTCGAGGGCATCACCAAGACCTTCCAGAGCGCCAAGGCGCTCTCGGATGTGTCCTTCACCGTCAAACCTGGTGAAGTTCACGCTCTTCTCGGCGAAAACGGAGCGGGAAAATCGACACTGCTGCGCATTCTCTCCGGCGTCTCGCCGCAGACCAGCGGCGAGTTCTTCGTCGACGGCAAACTCGCGACATTCAAGAGTCCGGAAGATGCCCGCCGCGCCGGCATCGCCATGATCCATCAGGAACTGCAGCAGATCCCGAACCTGACGGTCGCGCAGAACATGTTTCTCGGTCATCCGCTGAAATATGCTGGTGGACTGCTGGTCAATCGTCGCGAGCAGGAAAAGCGCGCGGCCGCAGCGCTTGCCATGATCGATCCCTCGATCGATCCGTCGACGCCGATCAAGGACCTCAAGGTTGCACAGCGCCAGATCGTGGAGATTGCCCGTGCGCTGCTCGAGAACGCCCGGATCGTCGCCATGGACGAACCGACGTCGAGCTTGACGCCGGCAGAGTTCGAGAGCCTCGCGGTCGTCATCCAGAAGATGGCGGCCTCGGGTGTCGCGATCATTTATGTCTCTCATAAAATGGATGAGGTTTTTCGGATCTGCCACCAGGGAACCGTCATGCGTGATGGCAATGTGGTTGGTACGGTTGACCTGCGCTCCGCGGTGCAAGCAGACGTCATCTCGATGATGGTCGGCCGCGAACTCATGCAGGAAGAGCACAAGACGTTTGTGAAGGAGGACGTTCGCGTCGAGGTGCGCAACCTTTCCTCCGCGGTCACGCATGTCCGCGACGTCTCCTTCACAGTCAGACGCGGCGAAGTGGTCGGCATTGCCGGGCTGGTTGGCTCCGGACGTACCGAACTCCTGAGGCTCATCGCGGGCGTCGACAAGATCGGGTCCGGCGACATCAACGTCGATGGTCGCGCATTGAAGCTGACAGGTCCGCGCTCCGCGATTGACGCTGGCATCGGTTTGTTGCCGGAAGAGCGCAAACGCGAGGGCATCATCCCCATACGCCCGGTTTCGGTCAACATGGCGCTGCCGTCCCTTCGAAAGTTCGCGCGGGTCGGGATCGTGCGCCACTCGGCTGTCAACAAGAGCGCCGAAACATTGCTGAAGCGGGTAAACCTGCGCCCATTCCAGATTGATCGCCCGATCAAGCTGTTCAGTGGTGGCAACCAGCAAAAGGCGATCATCGCCCGCTGGCTGGCCGCCGGTTCCGAGATCCTGCTGTTCGACGAGCCGACGCGCGGGATCGATGTCGGCGCAAAATCCGAGATCTACCACCTGATCGAAAACCTTGCCGCTGAAGGCAAGTCGATCATCGTCGTATCTTCAGAACTTCCAGAAGTCATCCGACTGTCGGACCGCGTCATGGTCATGCGCGACGGGCGGATCGCCGCACAGTTGGAACGACACGAAATGACCGAACAGGCCATTGTTTCGCACGCCGTCGGCGATCTCGAGCCAAACACAGATTCCTCGATGCAGGAGCACGCCCATGTCTGATATCGCCGCCGAAATGCCAAAGCGCTCCCCGAAACTCTTCAGTTCGTTCTCACTGCGTGATGCAGGCACACTCATTGGTCTGATCCTGATCGTGGCAGTCTTTGCAGCGCTGGTGCCGGGCTTTCTGTCTGAGCGCAACCTGATCAACATTCTCCAACAGTCGAGCATCAATGCCTGCATCGCGCTCGGCATGACCCTCGTCATCATCTCCGGCGGTATCGACCTGTCGGTCGGTCCGACGGCGGCAATCTCCGCTGTGCTCACAGCGACACTGCTGGTCTCAGGCGTTCCCGTGCCGGTGGCGCTTCTGGCCGGCCTCGGCATCGGCGCGTTCTGCGGTCTGGTGAACGGCGTTCTCGTCGCCTATGTGGGCCTTCAGCCGTTCATCGTCACGCTCGGGACGCTCAGCACCTACCGAGCCATTGCGATCATCTATACGGGCGGTAATCCCGTTCTCGGCGTGCCCCAGGGCTTCCGGTCGCTGTTCAACGGCAATATTGCCGGCATTCCAAACTCGGTCATCATCGTTGCTGTCGTTGCCTTTGCGGCTTGGGTTCTTCTCAAAAAGACGCCGATCGGCGAATATCTTCTGGCCGTGGGTGGAAACGAGGAAGCTTCCTATGTCGCAGGCGTGCCGATCGCACTGACGAAGATCACGGCCTATGTCATCTCCGGCGTTCTGGCGGCACTGGCGTCCTTCATCCTGATCGGTCGCCTCGGGGCTGCCGAGCCCATTCTTGGGAACCTCTGGGAGCTGGACGCGATCGCGGCCGCCGCCATCGGTGGTGCTTCATTGATGGGCGGCAAGGGGTCGATAGTCGGCACCATTCTCGGTGCGATCATTCTCGGCGCCATGCGTAACGGTTTGACGTTGATGAACGTCCAGGCTTTCTATCAACTTCTCGCAACCGGCCTTATAATTCTTGTCGCAATGATGATCGATCGCGCGACAAGGGGACGGGGATGAAATCCGACAAAATGGATCCGAAGGCAGTTGGCCCGCGCATTCGCATGCGCTTGCCACTGCTGACACCACTCGAAGCAAGGGTTGTTGAAACCGTGTTTGCGTTGCGCGGCTTCAACGACGACACATCGTTGAGGGAAATCGCAACCGATGCGGGTGTCTCGGAAGCTATGGTCGTGAAGATTGCCAAGAAACTGGGATTTGCCGGCTATCGGGAGTTTCGCAACGCGGTGTCGCAGTACAACAGTTTGCCGACCGCTGAAATGCACCAGGAACTCTCGGTCGAGGACACGTCCGAGGAGATTATCCAGAAAGTGTTTCGCACCTCGATCCATGCGCTCGAGGAAACGCTTTCGATCATGGATGTCAAAGCGTTCGATCGCGCTGCCGACCTTATCCACGGTGCACGTCATCGAGATTTCTATGGCGTCGGCGGTTCGGCACAGATCGCGCGCGACGCAGCGCACAAGTTTCTTCGCATCGGCGTCCGCGCCAGCGTCTACGACGATTCCCACATGATGCTGATGTCGGCTTCGCTGCTGGGAAGCGACGATATTGCGGTTGGGTTCTCGCATTCCGGCAATACGATGGCCGTCATCGACGCGATGCAGACGGCGCGGCGCAACGGCGCGAGGACGATCGCCATCACCAATTACAATGAATCGCCGCTCGCTCAGCATTCGGACGTCGTTCTGTGCTCGACGGCACAGGGTTCGCCGCTGATGGGCGAGAACGCCGCCGCCCGTATCGCCCAGCTCAATATTCTCGATGCGGTGTTCGTCGCCGTGGCGCAGCGGGACTATACCGCTGCCGAAAACAATCTCGAAAAGACCATGGCGGCCGTCGCCTCCAAACGGAAAGACAAATTCCTATGACCGCATCCAGCCCCGCTGTCGTCGTTTTCGGCAGTCTCCACTACGACATCATCGTCAAGGGTCCGGCACGGCCGCGCAAGGGCGAAACAGTCACCGGCTCCGCCTGGAACCCGGCATGTGGCGGTAAGGGAGGAAACCAGGCCGTTTCCGCCGCCAAGGCCGGCGTGCGCTCGGCAATGATCGGTGCCGTGGGCGATGACGACTTCGGGCATACGCTTCTCGACAACCTGGCCGCAAACGCCGTCGAGTTGGACCAGGTTCGTGTCATCGACGGTGCCGCATCCGGAATGAGTGTCGCGATTTTCGATGCCGAAGGCGATTATGGTGCCGTGATCGTCTCCGGCAGCAATCTTCAGCTCGGCCAGTCGGACGTGGCACAGGCTGAGCATCTGTTCCGCGCTGGCAATATCCTCGTCTTGCAGAACGAAGTGCCGGATGCCGCTAATGTGCTTGCGGCTTCCGCAATGAAACAAGTTGGCGGCCGTGTTGTTCTCAACGCTGCCCCGGCGAGAGATCTGTCGCCCGAACTGGCGCGGCTGATCGATGTCCTCGTGGTCAACGCGGTGGAGGCGGAAGCGTTGGCAGGCGGCGGTGAGGTTGAAACGCTCAAAGACGCGATCGCCACGGCAGAGGTTCTTGCGCAATCATTTCCGGTGGCGGTCGTTACCGCAGGCGGAGAGGGCGTCGCATTCGCCGAGCAAGGCGGAGCCAAAGGGACCATCCCGGCTATCAAGGTTAAGCTCGTCAGCACCCACGGGGCAGGGGACGAGTTCATCGGTGTTCTCGCAGCTCAGATGCTGCAGGGAGAAAGCGTAACGACCGCTCTTTCTATGGCCAACCAAGCCGCGGCGCTCCTTGTGAGTTCGCAGCGATGATCTTTGAGTTATTCCTCAGACAGTGCGTCGCAGAACTCCTGATCTTCTAATGCAGTGTTTTCTTGGCTTGTTTTTGTGTCAACGAGCCAAGGCTGGTTCGAATCCTTTCAAGGCGAAGGCTACGGCAGCTTCACGCTAGGCCGGTAGACGAGAGCGACACCCGTTGCCAAGGCCTGAAGAAAATCAATGCTGGAACCGCCACTCCAGAAGGGGTCATTGGATCAAATCCGCTCAGGACTCGACTGCTGATATAGGGCGTCCCGTAAACCACTGGCAGGTTTGCCAGCAGTGCAGGGCTGGAGCTGTTTATTTTGGCTTGGTAATACAGAACGATGATCACTTTTACCAAGATTCGTGCACTCGACATCGCTGCGGCGGCCTCACCAAAGCGACCTTTGCACTTGAGCGCCGCGAGCGGCCTCGTATGCGTGGGCTCGACGATTTACGTTGTTGCCGACGATGAGCTTCATCTGGGTGTATTTTCGAAAGGGTTGTCTGAGCCCGGACGGCTCGTCCGTTTGTTTGAGGGTGTGTTGCCCGACAAAAAAGCTGTACGAAAACGGGTGAAGCCAGACCTTGAGGCGCTCACCCTCGTTCCACCTTTCGAGAATTTTCCGCATGGCGCACTGTTGGCTCTCGGATCGGGATCAAGGCCGAACCGGGGCCGCGGCGCCCTCGTCGCCCTCGACAGCGATGGGACGGTTTTAGGTTCGCCTCGGGAACTGGATATGTTCCCTGTTCTCGGTCCGCTTCACGAGGCATTTGACGAGCTCAACATTGAGGGCGCGGTCATCATTGGCGATGAGTTGCGCCTGTTCCAGCGCGGAAAAAAGGGTCAAGCCAACAACGCGATCATCAGCTACTCCGTCTGGCAAGCCCTCGCTGGGTTGCAGAGTTCGAAGTCCGATCCGATCAAACCGACCGCTATCACCAGGCTCGACCTTGGTTATATCTCCGGTGTTCCCTTTTGCTTCACGGACGCGACGGCTTTGGCTAACGGTGACATGGTGTTCTGCGCAGTAGCAGAAGATACGGAGGATGCTTATCGCGACGGGCCTTGCATCGGTGCTGCGATCGGCATCGTCAGTCATGACGGGCAGCTGCTTTCCATGCAGCAACTTGACCGCCCCCTCAAAGTGGAGGGTATCAGCGCTCAAGAGCACGGTGACGTACTTGACCTCCTGCTTGTCACCGATCCGGATGATGCCGAAATACCGGCGTTGCTGTTGTCCGCATCAATTGCGAGATAGCTCCTTTTTCCAGAAAGTAGCGACGGGCAGGGTAGTTTCAATTTCGAACCGGGTGCTTGCGTCGTTCGCGAACGTGAGCGCCTTTTGCTCCGCGATCGCGTTTGCGCTCAGATGCAAGCGCCTCGTAACGAGAAGATCGCTGTCGGGATGGACCGACACCAGAGTAGTTGCTATCGGTGAACCCCGAGCCGCGCTGAGCCATTGCGACAATCCCCCGAGGATCCGAAAGCATTTCAAGTGAAGAAAACACAACGCAATTTTGCCGTCGAGTACAAATCAGGTCGCCGAAAGCTCGACGCTAAGCCCAACTCCATCTGGGGAAACATGGACCTCAAGTCCGTTGCCCGCGACGTAGAGGAGGAGGCGATGCCGTTGCTACCGGAAGGTCTGAAAGCGGATGAAGCTGACCTATACGTACTCGTCCCGTCGGTAGAACCTCCTCAGCCATTATTGACACCACCGGATGCGACGCCGAATACTGCTGAAGAACCAAAGGGGATACTCATGGCCGATGCTATCGAGACAATGAACGACGTTGAAGCGCCCGCACAGGAAGACGCGCCTGTGGCCGTAAAGAAGCAGCGTAAGCCTCGGTCGAAGAAGATCTCCGTTGTCGCAACGACAGCAGAAGGTACAGCCGGTACCGATGGCCGCAAAAAGCGGGGCCGCAAGCCACGTGTGAGCGTAGACCCAACGCCGGTCGAGCCCGCCGCTCCGAAGCTTGCTCCGACGCCTGACCGGATCGCAGATGACGCGGCGACTTCAGCTGGCGACGAAATGGCTGATCTTCTGCAGCTAGAGGCGGAGAACCAAAAGCTGCGCAAGATGCTGGCCGAAAAGCTTCGTGCCGAAAATGCTGATTTGCGCAAAAAGCTCAATCTCGATTGATCTGCCCGCTGCGGTCGGAAACTTCTCATATCTCTAATCTAGATAGTCAGCTTGGCGGCGATCAGACGTCGCCGGACTGAGCGCGCATAGATCACTAACTGATGCGAGGCCTGTCTCATGGCATCTCCCTGGAAGTTTCTAAGCCGACTTGTGCCACGCCGCCGTGAGTCGAAGCAGGACGCGGTGGTTGCCGATGCGAAGCCGAATGTCCTGGCTCTTTCCGGCCCAGTGGGGACCGCTGCTGAGGAGAGTCCATCGGTCTCAAGCGCACAGGCAGCTGCTGAGCTAGGACCGACTGATAAATCGGATCCTGTTTCGGTGGAGCCTCCGACGACTTCAAGCGCTGCAGGCGAAGCTGATGACATGCGAGCCGATGTCGTCTCTGACGTTGTCGCTGGTGATCTGACGCCCTCCGATCTCCCGGACATCGCTGTCATCCCATCTCCGAACTCAGCGAATTTGCAGGTGCGAGCAGAGACCAAACCGCGAAAGCAGATCGGTCGAGCCAGGAAACCGAAGCCAGTTGAAACAGCGCCTGTCCCGCCTGACCAACGCAGCCCGTTAGACGATCCGCTAAGCCTCGACGACGAGATCAGGGTGCTCAGGGGGCAGCTGGCGACAAAGCTTCGATTGCAGAACGCGCAACTAAGAATGATGCTTGAGCGGTTTGAGCGATAGCGCAGGCGTCCTTACTCCCAATTGAGCGGGGAACTCAACGCTTCGCCTTCACCAACACGTCGTCTTTCTCGTAAAGAGGCTGGATGTGATGTTTAACCTTGCAAGGAGGACGCGTAACGTGTCGGGGTCGTTGAGTGTGGACATTGCATCGCGGAGTTACTTCAATAAGGGCAGAATCCTCAGCTCGATAGGCACGCTGAGGAAGCGATCTTCCGGTAAAGTCATGGCAGTTGTTCTGGTATTGATCCTATCGGTCTTGTCCATTGAAGCAGCCTCCGCTGGAGGGTCCTGCACCCCGCCGCATCGCTTTCCAAATCCTGTCCTTCTGAACGCGTTAAAGCGCGGCGTTAATCTTCCGGATTGGGATCATTCCGATCGTTCGCAGCGGCCGGGAGCCATGGCCCTCAAAGCTCTTCGGGCACAAGGGTTGACGCATATTCGGTTGCTGCTGAACAACAACCGGCTGAGCGACGCGTCATCGAGTGTTTATCTCAACGAGATCTATGACGAGCTGATTTCGCTGATTGGCATGGGGTATGTTGTCTCGCTTGATCTTCACGCGGATGACGCCGTCTCAAAGAAGTTCGCGGAAGGGTACGAAACCGGCTTTCTGTACCTCCAAGGTATATGGAAAAAAGTGGCCTCGATGGCGCAGGTCCTGGACCCTGAAAAGGTCGCGTTGGAGCTACTCAACGAACCCAATATCGGACAGGAAGACTGGATGCGTGCAGCCGACGGCCTGATCGATACAATCCGGCAGATCGCGCCGCAACACACGATCATCGTCGGCCCCTCCGGGCCGCAGCGGCATGAGACGCTCTCCGGCATGCAGCCGTTCGAAGACCCCAATATCGTGTATGCGATCCACTATTACGATCCATTCCTGTTCACGCATCAGGGCGCGACGTGGGGACGAGAAACCGATCCCCTGCGGGTGATGAGAGGATTGCCGTTTCCGGCATCGCTCAGGGATGCCCGCATCGTGAAGATCCTCGCCGATCTTGATACGAAAGAGCAGTTCGAAGCCGCGACGGCGATCCGCAATAGCCTCGATCGTGACTGGAACGAAGACACGCTGCGTGAGGCGTTTGACATTATGGCTGGTTGGGCGAAGACCTATTCAAGGCCCGTCATCATCAACGAGTTCGGCGTTCTGGATTTCGTCGTTGACCGGCAATCCAGGCTGAACTGGCTGGCGACCGTGAACCGATTGGCTCGGAAAAGATGTCTCGGCTGGACGCATTGGGACTTCCAGCAGGGCTTCGGCCTCATCGATCGCAAGACCCGATTGCCTGATGCCGGTATCATGCGGGCGCTACGGGATGCCGATTAGGTGCTCCCATAAAATACTGACGACGCCGGTTCACCCGGTCATTCCTTCGCGGACGCCGGCTCCGATGATCATGCCTCCGAGCGCAAGGAAACTGGTGAGCGATAGCGGTGCAAAATAAGCCTCTTCCTGGAACAGGCCGTTGGCGACGATCGAGAGCAGGGTGAATGCCATGGCAACATGGAGGCCATTTTGCGTGATACTTCCAAGCTTCAGAAGTTTCCACGACAGCCACACATAAGCGCCGATCGGCGCTAGAGCAAAAATTCCCATTTGATAGAGAAGGACGCCTACTGAGCTTTCAACCGGAAACGGGGTATGGCCGACCGCTTGCGCTTGCTGGAAGTCGATTGTGTTGAACAGTGGGGAAAGATTGCCACCTATGCCGATCCCACGCCCGATCGGGTTCTCCAGAAAATTGTAGAAGCCCGACATCAATCCGAGCACATGGTAGTCGCCGATCCGCGAACCCACGATGACCCCGACCACCGCATAAGCAACGACCGCGATGAAATGGAAAGCGAAGGCAAGCCTAGAGCCAATTATGCAGTAGATCGACCAGCTGATCGCCACCATGAGAAACACTATGACCGGCCCTTTGACGCTGCACAGCATGGCAAGTGCAATAAAGACTGTCGCCTGCAGCAGTCGCCCGCGATAAAGCGTGAAGATGGCGAACATGATCAGGCAATAGGCAAAGCTGATGGCGTGCATGTTCGGGCCGAAGATGCGCATGACGGGAACGCCGATATCGGACAGCAGCGGGGAATTGAAGAAGGAGATCCTGAACGTATCCGTGAGTGTGGTGATCACTTCCCCGGTTTTTCGGGCGTGCTCGTCGAGTTGTAGCGTCGCCCAGTTCGGCCCGTTGAAAAGCGACCAGTATTTCTCGCTGTTCGTATAAGTCAGCCACTGATCTCGAAACAGGACTTCGGTGATGGCACAGAAAATCACCGATATCCCAAGACCCGTCAGTGCCGGCGTGATCCGCACCTGCCGCTCGGCAAACACAACGAGGCATATCTGGAACAGCAGCAGGGGCATGGCGAGATTGCGCAGATTGACGATCGCCGCCGTTCCGTAAAGTGCGAAGCCGACAACGAAGTACACTCCGATGGCAGTGAGTGCCGCGGTGGTGACTTGTAGGAATATAACGATATTACCGGGCTTGGTTCGCCAGTTCATGAGGAACCGGATCGCAATCGTCAGCCAGCATGTGCAAAGGATCAGGAAGTTGTAGGCGCGAATGATGTCGAACTCGTCCTTGGAATGAACCCAGTTCGAAACGAGCGACACGACGAGGTTTTGAAACATGAACGATGCAAGGATCGCCACAATGGCGACGCCCGGCGCGACAATCGCGCATGTCGCTGCAAGCAACAGGACGGTCAGTATTCCGAGAAGAGGATGCACGATATGGGCAACGATTGGGAATGCCACGATGACGGAGGCTGCCACCAGCGTCAGAACCGCACCTTCGAGATCCCTGGTGAAGTCACCCGTCGCCTGGCCGCCGCGGTCGGAGAAGCCCCTGTCTACCTGCGGTATCTGCATCTCAGGAACTGCCCATATTGCCCGCTTTGCATGGTGCCAGTTCAAAGTCTCCCAGCATGATCCCGAGAATATCGGATTTCGGTCACCGATAGGTTAACTGGAGGTTTAATAATTGCGTCCATAAATGTCTCCACCGGCGGACGCGACCGGCCTGAGATGCAGGAGAATCCGATGTCGGCTTGGGATATGTCAGGTAAATCGGAGCAATCACCGAACGCCGCTGTTCCGCGGCGCAGCTCCCGCGACATGAAATCACATCACCAGGAGAGTGACGCGATATTCGATATCACTCGCATTCTGGGGTTTTTGGCCAGTAAGGGCGTTCTCATCGCTATCGTTGCCACGGTCATAGCGGCTGTCCTCCTGACCACGATTTTGCTGGTCAGCTTCCCTTACACCGCGACGGCCGTGGTTTTCGTCGATCCACGCGACCAGAACGTCACGATGCAGCAGGAGGTTTTACCAGCGATCGGCACAGACGCCGCCGTGCTGGAAAGTATGGTCCAAATCGTACGGTCTGACGGTTTCCTGATCGACCTCATCCAGAAGCTCCATCTCCTCGAAGACGGTCAGCCCTGGACAGGTAGTGAAGACCAAATCAAGCAACTGGCGAAATTGCGCAAGAAGATCGACATCGAGCGAATGGGCGCCACCTATCTCGTCAAGATTTCCTACCACGCAGATAACGGCAACGATGCGGCCCGGATCGCCAACGAGATCGCCGCTGCCTTTGCGGCAAACCAGAATGGCTTGCGCAGCAGTGCCAATGTCAACGCCTCCCGCGCGCTGACCGATCGTCTCGTGGAGTTACGGTCGAAGCTCAATGCAGCAGAAGAGGCGGTCGCCCAGTTCAAAGCTGATAATAACATCGTTTATATCGATGAACGCAACACCGTTCAGATGCGCCAGCTCTCCGACCTCAGTCAGCAACTGGCAACGGTGAAGAGTGCGTCCGAGGAGGCCGGTGCCCGCTATGCAGAATTCGTGGCAAACGGAACTTTCACGCGCTCCGCAACCCAGGGAAATGACGAAAACGAGCAGCTTTCGTTTCTCAGGAGACAATGGACGCAGTTGATACAGGCTCGCGATCAGCAGATCTTCACATATGGCCCTCGCCACCCGCGTCTCGTCGATACGCAGCAGATGCTCAATGGGCTCGAGCGCCAGATCACACAGCAGAGGTCTCGGCTGGCAGAACAGATTAAGTCAGAGCGCGATATCAATCTCGTCAAGCAAGAGCAGCTGGCAAGGCAGGTCGAGGATCTCAGTAGCAATATTTCTCAAACGGAAGACCAGCGCGTGCAGCTCGCAAGCTTGGAACGGGAGGCGAATGCCAACCGCGAACTCTACCAACAGCTTCTCAGCCGCAACAAGGCAACCAACGAACTCGTCCAGCAGCCGACCGATAACGTCCGCGTTGTATCGCCGGCAGTCGTTCCAATTTTATCGTCCCGTCCGCCAATAGTCCTTCTCGTGCCAGTCATTGGTTTCATCAGCTTGGTATTGGCAATTGTTCTTGTCGCTCTAGCAAGTTTCCGACCACTGAAATCAGCACGTCGTCCCGAGAAACCCTCATCCTATTCGCCTGTTCGACCGGTGAATGCGGTCGAGACTAGTCAAAGTTCCGATCGCGAGTATCGAAGCCACCATTGGTCCCTACTCTCTCTCCTGCCTGATAACCAAGCTCATTAGGCATCCTGCAATTGGTGGCGCTGTGCGTTCTAGCTGCCGTTGGGATACTAACACGGCCAAGGATCCTTTGACCGGCTTCGATTTTTTAGGTTCGGCAAGATTACCTGGACATGCAAGTTGTACTCCGTACGCTGCTAGATTAGTTACTAGGCTCGCCCCAACCTGGTTTGTCGATCGGGTGACGAGGAGCTTTCGGACGATCGGGTCTTTGGTTTGCATAGGCTTGTCCGGGTTCGCAACAACGAGGACAATTCTTGGTCATTCGCAACCCAATACCTCGGCTCGCCTGCCAGCTCGCGTTACACAGTCGGTGGGCGCATGTTTCCAACGAAGCAGGTTCCGTGGGGGATCGCACGGATTTCGTCGCTTGCGACCTAAGCTAGTAACGAGTTTGTAGCGCGCGCCACCGGGGCTTCTGGATAGGTCTTATGAGATTGTCCGGCGAGGACGGTCCCAAGGCAATGACCCAGCCCTCTTTCCTCTGTATGTTTTCGGAGGGGGAAGAGCTTCGTGAGACTGCGCCAGCACTTCGAGCCATGCGGCAAGCTCAACGGGGACCTCCTCAGTGCCTGCTTCTAGTGCCTCTATCCATGAGAGCTCGCACTGTAGAACTGAAGCGATGTTAATCGGCGTCCATCGGATCACGCGAAGGCATTCGTTGAACCGAGAAGGGGTCATCAGTGCTCTTCCTCCTGAACTTTGACTTCAGCTTCAGACCCGAAGACCGCGCTGAGTTCTCGTATCTCGCATGCCGCTGCCAAAAGTGCCAT
>Ga0213836_100472_pt1 | contig 32626 bp, 15 predicted proteins | sample SWPATP03_FD_160578 | JGI IMG/M metagenome (GOLD analysis project Ga0213836, IMG submission 160578) | Coastal seawater microbial communities from Marineland, Florida, United States - SWPA TP0 #3 | ecosystem: Environmental > Aquatic > Marine > Coastal | place: USA: Florida | collected 2016-08-05
CATGAAACCAATCTGGATTGTCGACGACGACGCATCGATCCGCTGGGTGCTCGAAAAAGCCCTGGCGCGCGAGAATCTCGAGACGCGCAGCTTCGCCAACGCGCGCGATGCGATGGCCGCTTTCGAGAACGACACGCCGCAGGTGCTGGTATCGGACATCCGCATGCCCGGCGAATCCGGCATCGACCTGCTGCAGGCCGTCAAGGCCCGCCATCCGGGCCTGCCGGTCATCATCATCACCGCCTTCTCCGACCTCGATTCGGCGGTCGCCTCGTTCCAGGGCGGCGCCTTCGACTACCTGGCCAAGCCCTTCGACATCGACAAGGCCGTCTCGCTGATCCGGCGCGCCCTGGAAGAGAGCCTGCGCGAAGCCAGCGTCGAAGCCGCGCCCGCCGAAACCCCGGAGATCCTGGGACTGGCGCCGGCCATGCAGGAAGTCTTCCGCGCCATCGGCCGCCTCTCGCAATCGAACGTGACGGTCTTGATCACGGGCGAATCGGGCACCGGCAAGGAGCTCGTGGCGCGCGCCCTGCACAAGCACAGCCCGCGCGCGCAACAGCCCTTCATCGCCCTGAACACGGCGGCGATCCCGAAGGACCTGCTGGAATCGGAACTCTTCGGCCACGAGCGCGGCGCCTTCACCGGCGCCCAGGCCATGCGGCGCGGCCGCTTCGAGCAGGCCGAGGACGGCACGCTCTTCCTCGACGAGATCGGCGACATGCCCTTCGACCTGCAGACCCGCCTGTTGCGCGTGCTCTCCGACGGCCATTTCTACCGCGTCGGCGGCCACCAGCCGGTGAAGGCCAACGTGCGCGTCATCGCGGCGACCCACCAGAACCTGGAACAGCGCGTACGCGACGGCCTGTTCCGCGAAGATTTATACCACCGCCTGAACGTGATCCGCCTGCGGTTGCCGAGCCTGCGCGAGCGTAGCGAAGACATCCCGCTGCTGGCACGCCACTTTTTGGTGCAGAGCGCACACCAATTGGGCGTCGAACCGAAGCGCATGAGCGAGAGCGCGATGCGTTTCCTGTCCGGCCTTGAGTTGCCCGGCAACGTACGCCAGCTGGAAAACCTGTGCAACTGGATCACCGTGATGGCCCCCGGCCAGACGGTCGAGATCAAGGACCTGCCGCGCGACCTGACCCAGGCGCCACCGCCCGGCAGCAGCCATGCCGCCCCGGCGCTGGCCGAAGGCGGCGCCGCCGGCGTGCCGCCCGGCTTGTCGGTGCCGCCCTCGCCGGACGGCTGGATCGGTTTGCTGGAACTGCAGGCCGCGAGCATGCTCAGCGCCGGCCAGTTCGAGGTGATGGACACGCTCGGCAAGCAGTTCGAGTCGGCCCTGATCAAGACGGCGCTGAAGCACACCCACGGGCGCAAGAACGACGCGGCGATGCGCCTCGGGATCGGGCGCAATACGATCACGCGCAAGATCGTCGAGCTGGGGATCGACGGCGCGCGCGAGGAATAATCGGCGCCGAATTGGAATGAGATTCGGGGGCGGGTGGTGTAAGCTTTGCCTTCGCTGCCCATCCATTCGAATTCATGCTCATTAACTGCGTCGCCTACCAGGAAGGCAAAAAACTGTCCGATATCCCCGTCGAGGATATCAGCGAGTACCTGAAAGAACCGAGCTGCTTCGTCTGGGTCGCCCTGCGCGATCCCATGCCCGACGAACTGCTCAAGATGCAGGAGGAATTCGGCCTGCACGAGCTGGCGGTGGAGGATGCCTTGCGCGGCCACCAGCGTCCGAAACTCGAGGAATACGGCGACTCGCTGTTCGCCGTCGTCCATACCGTCAACCTCAATGGCGACGAACTGACGTCGGGCGAAGTCGCGATCTTCGCCGGCCCGAATTACGTGCTGTCGGTGCGGCGCGATTCGGCCCAGGGTTTTCTCGGCGTGCGCGCGCGCGCCGAGCGCGAGCCGCATCTGTTGAAGATGGGGTCGGGCTTCGTGCTGTACGCGCTGATGGACGCCGTCGTCGACCGCTATTTCCCCGTGGTCGACATGCTCGAGTCGGACCTGGAAGCGATCGAGGACCGCATCTTCGGCGGCCAGGGCGCCCAGCGCGACAACATCGAGCGCCTGTATGACCTGAAGCGCAAGACACTGGTGCTGCGTCACGCGGTCATTCCCCTGATGGATGCGATCGGCCGCCTCGATGGCGGTCGGGTGCCGCAGCTGGCCTGTGACACCCAGAATTACTTCCGCGACGTCCATGACCACCTGCAGCGCATTTCGGGGCGCCTCGACGCCATCCGCGACACCATCGCCACCGCGATCCAGGTGACGCTGTCGATGGTCACGATCGAAGAAAACGACGTCAACAAGAAGCTCGCCGCGTATGCCGCGATCTTCGCCGTCTTCACCGCGTTCGCCGGGGTATGGGGCATGAACTTCGAATTCATGCCGGAGCTGAAATGGCATTACGGCTATCCGATGGCGATCGCCGTCATGGTCAGCGCCTGCGGCTATATGTATTACCGCTTCAAGAAATCAGGCTGGTTATAGTCTAGCTTCTGTTCGCGGTCGCCGCGCTGCCCGCGGTCGCCGCCACGATCATCCCGATCGCCAGCCACTGCGTCGTGGTGAGCACCTCGCCCAGCACCAGGAAGCCGGCCAGCGCGCCCACGGCCGGACCGGCGCTGACCAGGATGCCGAACACGCGGCGCGGCAGGCGCGAGAGCGCCATCATTTCCAGCGAATAGGGCAAAATCGACGACAACAGCGCCACCACCAGGCCGCCGAGCAGCACCTGGGGCGCGAACAGCGCGCTGCCGGCCTGCGCGATCCCGACCGGCACCGTGCACAGGCTCGCCGCCAGCATGCCCCAGGCGACCACGTGGCCGCCCTTGAGCGTCGAGACGCGCTTGCCAAAGACGATGTACATGGCCCAGCAAAAGCCGGCGCCGAGTGCGGCCGCGACGCCGAGCGGGTCGAGCGCGCCGGCGCCGGGGCTGGTGGGCGCCAGCAGCCACAAGCCGACGGCGGCGCAGGCCACCCAGGCGAAGTCGCGCAGGTGGCGCGAGGACAGCACGACGACGGCCAGCGGCCCGGTCACTTCGATCGCAATCGCTACCCCGATCGGGATGCGCGCAAAGGCCGCGTAGATCAGCAGATTCATCATGCCCAGCATGACGCCATAGATCGCGACGTTGATGGCGTCACGCCGCGCCAGCGGCGCGCGCCAGGGGCGCCAGAAGGCCAGCAGCAGGATGCTGGCCAGGCCCACGCGCGTGGCCGTGATGCCCGCAGGGCCGACCAGCGGGAACAGGCCCTTGGCATAGGCCGCGCCGACGTTCACCGAGATCAGCGAACCGACGATGGCCAGGAAAGGGGCCAGCGTCCGGCCCGGCGCCACGGTCGCGGACGCGGTCAAGCGCTTAGTCCTGCAGGCTCGGGACAGGCACGCCCATCGCCAGCGCCACCGCTTCGGCCACGCGGATGCCGTCGATCGCCGCCGACATGATGCCGCCGGCATAGCCCGCGCCTTCGCCGGCCGGGAACAGGCCGCGCGTGTTCAGGCTTTGCAGGTCGTCGTCGCGGCGCTTGATGCGGATCGGCGACGAGGTGCGCGTCTCGACGCCGGTCAGCACCGCGTCTTCCTTGTAATAGCCCTTGATCTGCTTGTCGAAGGCGACGAAGGCTTCGCGCATGGCGACGATCGCATACGCCGGCAGGGAAGGGGCCAGGTCGGTCAGGTGCACGGCCGGCTTGAACGAGGGGATCACCGAGCCGAATTGCGTGGACGGCACGCCGCGCACGAAGTCGCCCATCAACTGGCCCGGCGCGTCATAGGTGCTGCCGCCCAGGACGAAGGCGCGCGACTCGAGTTCGCGCTGGAAGGCGATGCCGGCCAGCGGATGCCCCGGGAAGTCCTCGGGCGTGATGCCGACCACGATGGCGCTGTTGGCGTTGCGTTCGTTGCGCGAGTACTGGCTCATGCCGTTGGTGACGACACGGCCTTCTTCCGAGGACGCCGCGACCACGGTGCCGCCAGGGCACATGCAGAAGCTGTAGACCGAGCGCCCGTTCGAGGCGTGGTGCACGATTTTATAGTCGGCCGCGCCGAGGATCTTGTTGCCGGCGTTGGGGCCGAAGCGGCAGACGTCGATCAGCGACTGCGGGTGCTCGACGCGGAAGCCGATCGAGAAGGGCTTGGCTTCGACGTAGACGCCGCGCGCATACAGCATCTCGAAGGTGTCGCGCGCGCTGTGGCCGACCGCCATCACCAGGTGATGGGTCGGAATCTGCTCGCCACTGGCCAGCACGATGCCGCGTACCTGGCGCACGCCGCCGGTCTCGCTGATCAGCACATCGTCGACGCGGGTCCCGAAACGGAACTCGCCGCCCAGCGCGATGATCTCGGCGCGCATCTGCTCGACCATCTTCACCAGGCGGAAGGTGCCGATATGCGGCTTGCTGACATACATGATCTCTTCCGGCGCGCCGGACTTCACGAACTCGGTCAGCACCTTGCGCCCGTAATGCTTCGGGTCCTTCACCTGGCTGTACAGCTTGCCGTCCGAGAAGGTGCCGGCGCCGCCTTCGCCGAACTGCACGTTCGACTCGGTATCGAGCTTGCGCTTGCGCCAGAAGCCGAAGGTATCGACGGTGCGCTCGCGCACGACCTTGCCGCGCTCGAGCACCAAGGGATTCAAGCCCATCTGGGCCAGCACCAGCGCCACGAACAGGCCGCAGGGGCCAGTGCCGACGACGACCGGGCGCGGCGTGCCGGCCGGTGGACGCGCGGCGTCGACGAATTTGTAGCCGGTGTCGGGCGAGCGCAGGATGTGCTGATCCTTCTGCAGGCGCGCCAGCACGGCCGCCTCGTTCTTGACTTCGACGTCGATCGAGTAGATCAGGACGATGGCCGCCTTCTTGCGCGCGTCGTAGCTGCGCTTGAAGACATTGAAGTCGAGCAGGTCGGCAACATCGATGCCGAGGCGCGCGAGCACGGCGTCGCGCAGGGCGTGATCGGGATGGTCGAGGGGGAGTTTGAGTTCGTTAATTCGCAGCATGTCGGCGTATCGCAATCCGGGCGGGGCCCGCAATCTAATTCGCTATTTTACTGGTTATCCGCAGAACTCAACATAGGTCTGTTACGCACCGACACTGCGCTTTCTGCACGGAAAGAGTGCTGCTGCGCACCACGCGGGGGAGTCTTCTTAATAACATTCCGGAAAGTGTTGTATCTATGCACCTTCCCAACCCTGCTCGTTGAAAGCGTTCTTGGGTGCATTTTTTAGGCCTGTGTCTGCTGCATGCCAATATCGTGCGAACGCTCTGAACGGGTGCTTCGATACCGATTGCTGCACATGCGCTCGAGCGGGGCTTGCGACAAGGAATCAGCGAAATCGGCGGGAAAAACGAATTTTATATTGCGGTGCAATATAAAAACCGCGATTTTCCATGTGTTGTTTCTACACTTCATCCCGCTGTGTTTTATTGACATGCGGACATACGCTGTGGTTTTATGTTTATCCTAAGATAATGTTTCGTTTGATTCAGCCGTGAATGGAGCTTGACTGTGCTAGTTCGGGCGGCATGCGAAGGCGGCATGGCATCAAATTAAGTGCGTGAGAGTCATTGTCTTCGTTTTATTGAACTGAAATATCCCGAAAGAGAGTAGCTCGGTGCACTCAGGCATCGCAGACAGGACGCTTGAGAGTGCTTCATTATTGAAGAGAGACGGGCAGGTGTTGGCATCGTCAAGAATGCCGGGCCTGGCTAGAAAACCATTCTAAAAACCCGAAGGAGTAGTATCCATGACGTTTAAGTTGAAGTCGATGCCCCGCACGATCGGAATCCTGATTGCTACCGGCGCGCTGGTAAGCATGAATTCTGCAATGGCGCAGACGCAGGACACGCCGGCCATGCAGCGCGTGACCGTGACCGGCTCGCTGATCAGCCGTGCCAACACCGAGACCCCGACCCCGGTGCAGGTGCTGACCGCTCAGGATCTCCAGAAGAGCGGCAAGACTTCGGTCGCCGAACTGCTGACCGACCTGGCTTCGAACGGCGCCGGCACCCTGGGCACCGGCTTCGCCGGCGCATTCGCCAACGGCGCATCGGGCATCTCGCTGCGCGGCCTGACCGTCGGCGCCACCCTGGTGCTGATCGACGGCCACCGCATGGCACCGTATCCGCTGTCGGATGACGCGCAGCGCTCCTTCGTCGACGTTTCGTCGATCCCGTTCGACGCCATCGAATCGATCGAAATCCTGAAGAGCGGCGCTTCGTCGCTGTACGGTTCGGACGCGATCGCCGGCGTGGTCAACATCAAGCTGAAGAAAAACGTCAGCGGCACCCGCGTGAGCGCCGAATACGGCGACACCGAACACGGCGGCGGCGCAACCAAGCGCGCCTCGTTCAGCACCGGTTTCGGCGACCTCGACACGAACGGCTACAACGCCTTCGTCACCGCCGAAGTGCGCAAGCAGGACGCCATCAAAGTGGCCGACCGCGAACAATACGGCTGGGCCAACCGCGACTGGCGTGAGCGCGGCGGCAACAACCTGACCCTGGGCGTGCCGACCAACCTGAACAGCGGCCTGACCGCGGCCAGCAGCCCCTTCCTGTACAACCCGAGCGGCACCGGCGGCGCCACGAACGCGGCCAACTTCCGCTTCCTGGATCCGAAGTGCACCTACGAGCTGTACCGCGTCGGCCAGTGCTCGGTGCGCGATACCGTCTCGAACATCCAGCCTGAGACCGAAAACGTCAACATCATGGCCGGCGTGACCACCAAGCTGGGCCAGGACTGGGAACTCGCCGTCAAAGGCGCCATGTTCAAGCGCGACAGCGTCAACAACCGCGGCGTGCAGCCTACCTTCTCGGCGAACAGCTTTGCAGGTAACACCACGCTGGTCAACGGCGTCCTGACCGGCGGCGTGAACCGCATCGCCAGCACCCGCTTCGCACCGGGCGCGGCAGTCGGCAAGGGCATCACCAATACCTTCGCCAACGCCGCTTCGCTGTACGGCTACATTGCGGACACCGATGCTGCCAACACGACCGACAACAGCACGACCTCGACCCGCTTCTCGGCCGACCTGACCGGTAGCGCCTACGGCTGGGACGTGAGCGCCGCCATCGGCGCCACCAAAGTCAAGACCGAGAACGAATACCGCGGCTACATCAACCGTCCGGCCCTGTACAACGCGCTCAACAACGGCACCTTCAATGTGCTGGGCGGCAATTCGGCCGAAGTGATGCAAGCAGTGTCGCCGGTGTTCAGCAATACGCTGGAATCGACGCTGAACTACGCCGACCTGGTCGGTTCGCGCGAACTGATGCAACTGGGCGCAGGCCCGCTGGCCATCGCGGCCGGCGTGCACTGGCACAAGCGTGAACAGAACTCGCCGCCGTCGAGCCTGACGCTGAACGGCGCCGTGGCCAGCACCTCGGCCTTCACCATCGGCGACGAGACCAACACCGCGGCGTTCGCCGAAGTGCGCGCGACCCCGATCAAGAACGTCGAACTCGGCGTCTCGGGCCGTTACGACCACTACGACACCTACGGCAACTCGTTCACGCCATCGGCCAACTTCAAGTGGACCCCGATCCAGCAGGTCGGCGTGCGCGGTACGTTCGCCCGCGGCTTCCGCGCTCCGAACCCTGCCGAAGTCGGCAACGCCGGTTCGTTCTTCACGTTCAACGCGATCAACGACCCGATCCTGTGCGCGGATGGTCAGACCACGACGGCCGGCAACGTTCCAGCCGCCTGCGGCATCAACCCGCCGTACGTCCAGACCACGAAGAACACCGGTCTGTCGCCTGAAAAGTCGAAGTCGTACACCCTGGGCCTGATCGTCGAGCCGATGCGCGGCCTGAACATGGCGATCGACTACTACAACATCAAGATCAGCAACCTGATCGTGACCCGCGCCGGCAACGACCCGACCTTCGTCCCGACGCTGGTGCGTGGCGTGGCAGTGCCGACCACGGTCTCGACCGGTGGCGATGGTACGACGCTGGCAACGCCAAGCGTCGGTCCGATCCTGTACGCGGAGTCGCCATACATCAACGCGGGTAGCACCCAGACCCATGGCGTCGAAATGGACGTGCGTTACAAATGGCGCCTGGCCAACGACATGGGCAACCTGTCGGCCAACCTGAGCGCCAACCACACCTTCGGTTACGAGACCGAAGTGGAAGGCCAGTTCGTCCAGCTGGCAGGCACGCAGGGTCCATCCTCGGTTGGCGGCGCGACCGGCAATCCGAAGAACCGCGCCCAGTTCAGCCTCGGCTACAACCGTGGCCCGCTGGACGTGACCGCGTCGATGAACTACACCAGCGGCATTTCGACCTTCGACCCGTCGCTGGGCGCGGAAGACTGCAGCCGCACCGCGCTGGACGTGGGTGGCCGTACCTACTTCCAGGGCCGTATCCAGCCTGAGTACTACTGCCATGTTGCATCGTTCACCACGACCAACCTGAACGTGCAGTACAAGCTGACGCCTAACCTGACCGTGCGCGCTGCGATCCTGAACCTGTTCGACAAGCAGCCACCGTACGACGTCGCCACCTACGGCAACGCTGGCGCCCAGACCTCGTACAACGCTTCGTTGCACCAGGCAGGCGCAATCGGCCGCTTCTTCAGCCTGGGCCTGGCTTACCAGTTCTAAGCAAGAAGATGGACGCAGCGGCGGCAACGCCGCTGCCGACAGCAAAAAGGACGCCTCGGCGTCCTTTTTTTTATGCCGCTGTCGCGCGCTACAAGCCGCCCCACAGTCCGGCCAGCGCCGCCAGCGCCGCCAATGCCGCCGTTTCGGTACGCAATACGCGCGGTCCCAGCGACAGGAACAGGGCGCCGCCGTCCACCGCGGCCTGTTCTTCCTGCTCGCTGAAACCGCCTTCCGGTCCGACCATCAGCGTCAGCGGCTGCGGCCCGGCGGCGCGCGCCCAATCGGCCAGCGATTGCGTGGCGCGCGGCGAGAACAGGATGCGCGGCCCGGCGGCGGGCAGCGCAATGAAGCGTTCGAAGTCCGCCAGCGGCGCCAGCTGCGCCAGGCGGTTGCGCCCGCATTGCTCGGACGCGGCCACGATCACGCCTTCCCAGTGCGCATGGCGCTTCTCGAGACGTTCACCCGCCAGGCGCACCACGCTGCGGCGCGCCGCCAGCGGCTGTACTGCCGCCACGCCCAGCTCGACGGCCTTTTCGATGATCCAGTCCATTTTCGAGCCCTCGGGCAAGCCCTGGGCCAGTGTGATCGCGTAGGGCAGCTCGACCTCGAGCGCCTGGTGCGCGTCGATCCGCGCGCTCGCGCGCTTTTTGCCGGTCTCCAGCAGGCTGGCCTGGTACTGCCCGCCGCGCCCGTCGAACAGGGTCAGCGCGTCCCCCGGCTGCATGCGCACCACGTGCAGGTGGTGGGCGACCGCTTCCGGCAGATCGACGATGGCGCCGGCGGCGAGTGGCTGGGGACAGTAAAAACGGGGCATGGAATTCCTGCGCATGAATGAGGGGAGGGGGCATTGTAAAGCGCCGGCGCGCCGCGTCCAATGCCGGTGTGGGGTGCCGCGTTCTGGCTCGGACTGCTGAATGACGTGTCGTTGTTGTATTTACTAAACGACATCCTCAGTGCATTGACACGAATAAATCCACGATGGTCATATCTATTTCATGTAGCAAATCCAATAACAAAGGATCTCCTCATGACCAACGAAAAATTACTGTCGCGCTCGGTACGCATGGTGTTTTCCGGCGCCATGCTGGCCGGGCTGAGCACTGGCGCCTGGGCCCAGGACCAACAACCCGCCGTCGTCGAAGTCACGGGGACGCGCATGCAAGCGCCCGGCTTCAAGTCGAACAGTCCGATGTCGTCGGTCACGGCGGAAGAGATCCGTTCCTCCCAGCCGGTGGCGGTCGAGGAATTCTTCAAGTCGCTGCCGGCAGCCGTGCCGGCGATCGGCCCGTCGACCAACAACGGCACCAGCGGCGCCGCCACGATCGACCTGCGCGGCCTCGGCGCCAACCGCACCCTGGTGCTGGTCAACGGCCGCCGCCTGGTGCCCTTCAGCCTGGACGGCATCGTCGATACCAATGCGATCCCGCTGGCCCTGCTCAGCCGCGTGGACATCCTGACCGGGGGCGCGTCCGTGGTGTACGGCGCCGACGCCGTGGCCGGCGTGGCCAACTTCAACCTGCGCCGCAACTTCAGCGGCGTCGACCTTACCACCTCCTACGGCATGAGCGCCGGCCAGCACGACGCCAGGCGCAAGCGCACCGACCTCACCATGGGCGCGAACCTGGAGGGCGGCCGCGGCAACGTCGTGCTGAGCATCGGCAAGACCAGCGCCGACCCGCTGACCCAGGGCGAGCGCGCCTACGGCATCACCAGCCTGAACTCGGTAACGGGGGCGCCGACTGGTTCTGCCACGACCGTCCCGGCGGCCTTCTCGACCAGCGCGGGCACGGCCGGCAATGCCAACGTGCTCTCCGGCGCCTGGCAGATCGACCCGGCCAGTGGGCGCCTGGTGCAGCCGGCGCAGCTCTACAACACCAATCCGCCCAACTATTATGTGACCGGCCTCGAGCGCACCCAGGCCACCGCCCTGGGCAACTACCGGATCAACCAGTACGCCGAAGCCTATGCCGAGGTGTTCGCCACCAACAGCAAGGTCGCCGCCGCCCTGGCCAGCACCGGCACCTTCGGCAACACCTTCAACGTCCCGATCGGCAACCCATTCATCCCGCAGGCGGCGCGCGAGCAACTTTGCGCACGGCGCGGGATTTTGGCCGCCAACTGCGTGGCCGGCAACGCCACCATCGTGCCGCTGCTGGTCAACCGCCGCTTCACCGAACTCGGCCCGCGCTTCAGCGACTACGACACCAGGACGCTGCAGTACACGATCGGCCTGAAAGGCGAGCTCGTCTACGACTGGACCTACGACGCCTACTGGAGCCGCGGCACCGCCGACCAGAGCCAGCAGCGCCGCAACTGGGGCTCGCTGGCGAAAGTCAGCCAGGCGCTGAACGCACTCAACACGGCCACCTGCGTCGTCAACACCAACGGCTGCGTGCCGCTGAACGTGTTCGGCGCGGAAGGGTCGATCACGCCGGCACAGGCCGCTTTCATCAACAACAGCGCGCTGCTCCAGCAAAGCGTCGAGCAGGACGTGGCCGCCGTGACCTTCGCGGGCAACCTGGGCAATACCCTGCGCAGCCCGTTCGCGCAGGAGCCGGTCAGCATGTCGCTGCTGGCCGAGCGCCGCATCCTCTCCGCCGCAAGCCGCTCGGATGCCGCGTCCCAGCTGCAGGGCGAAGTGCTGGGCACCGGCGCGCCCCAGCCTGACCGTTCGGGCCGCTTCACGCTGAAGGAATACGCGGCCGAAATGCTGGTGCCCATCGCCCGCGGCCTGCCTTTCGTGCGCAGCCTGAACATGGAACTGGGCTATCGCCAGACGGAATTCTCGACCGCCACGGCCTCAAGCGACTACGGCAGCTGGAAAGCGGGCGCGGAATGGGCGCCGATCGAGATGTTGCGCCTGCGCGCCATGGTGCAGAAAGCCACCCGTGCGCCGAACGTGAACGAACTGTTCGCGCCGAACGTGACCGGCCTGTCGAACCTGGCGGCCGATCCCTGCCAGGGCGCGAACATCAACCGCACGGATGCGGCGCGTGCCGGCACCCTGTCGAACCTGTGCGTGCAGACCGGCGTGCCGCTTTCCGAAGTGGGCAGCCTGCCGGCGCCGTCCTCGGGCCAGATCAACAACCTCGGTGGCGGCAACGCGGCGCTCGGCCCCGAGACGGCGAAGACCAGGACCATCGGTTTCGTGATCGAACCATTGCCGCGGCTGGCGCTGTCGGTCGACTACTACAAGATCGACATCAAGGACGCCGTCTCGACGGCGTCGACCACCGACATCCTGGAACGCTGCTACAGCGCGGCCCAGAATCCGGGCTTCGCCCTCAACGACGCCTGCGCCATGGTCGGCCGCAACACGATCAACGGCACCTTCAACGGCAACGAGGCGCGCGGCGTCGCGACGCCGCGCTCGAACCTGGGCGCCCAGCATACCAGCGGCATCGACCTGAACCTGGCCTGGCGCCTGGCTGCCAACAAGCTGGGGCTGGATGCGCGTTGGGGCAGCCTCGACATTGGCCTGGGCGCCAACCGGGTCAAGCGCTACACCTTCCAGGCGACGCCTTCGTCGGTCGAGCGCGATTGCCTGGGCTACTACAGCGTCGCCTGCAACAACATCGTGAGCGCGCCGGTCTACAAGAACAAGTTCAACCAGCGCACCAGCTGGACCATCGGGGCGTTCTCGGTCGGCTACAACTGGCGCTATGTCGGCGGCGTGACCGAGGAACCGGGCGGCACCGTGTTCCTGCCGGCATTCGCGCGCATCCCGTCGACCAGCTACGTCGACCTGAACGCGAACTGGAACGTCAACAAGAACATCCGCGTGAACTTGTCGGTCACGAATGCCGCCGACAAGAAGCCGCCGATTGTCGGCGGCTCGATCGGCGGCACCGGCCCGAACAGCGGCAATACCTTCCCGCAAAGCTACGACGCGGTGGGCCGTTACGTCACCCTGGGCGCCGCGGTCAGGTTCTGAACTTGTTCGCCTGAACGCTTTTTTATTAGGCAGCACAGCTCTGGTAGAATATCGGGTTACGGCCTTTCACGGCCGCGCCGCCCTCCATTCCAGACCTACGTACTCATGACTTCTATGCAAACCACCACCCTGATGGCCAACGCAATCCGCGCGCTGGCAATGGACGCTGTCCAGAAAGCCAACTCCGGCCACCCGGGCATGCCAATGGGCATGGCGGAAATTGCCGTTGCCCTGTGGGACAAGCATTATCGCCATAACCCGGCCAATCCAGGCTGGATGAACCGCGACCGCTTCCTGCTCTCGAACGGCCATGGCTCGATGCTGCACTATGCGCTCCTGCACCTGGCCGGCTACGACCTGTCGATGGACGACCTGAAGGACTTCCGCCAGCTGCACTCGAAGACCCCGGGCCACCCGGAAGTGGGCATCACCCCGGGCGTGGAAACGACCACCGGCCCGCTGGGCCAGGGTATCGCCAACTCGGTCGGCATGGCGCTGGCCGAATGGCTGCTGTCGTATGAGTTCAACCGTCCGGGCTTCGAGGTCGTCGACCACTACACGTATGCATTCCTGGGCGACGGCTGCCTGATGGAAGGCATTTCGCACGAAGTCGCCTCGCTGGCGGGCACCCTGCGCCTGAACAAGCTGATCTGGCTGTACGACGACAACGGCATTTCGATCGATGGCCGTGTCGAAGGCTGGTTCACCGACGACACCCAGAAGCGTTTCGAGGCCTACGGCTGGAACGTGATCCCGAAGGTCGACGGTCACAACGTGGCGGCGGTCTCGGCAGCCATCGAGCAGGCCAAGGCCTCGGACCGTCCGACCCTGATCTGCTGCAAGACCATCATCGGCAAGGGCGCGCCGAACCTGGAAGGCGGCGATAAAGTCCACGGCGCCCCGCTGGGCGACAAGGAAATCGCGGCCGTGCGCCAGCACCTGGTGTGGGACCCGGTCCCGTTCGACATCCCTGGCGAAATCTACCAGGCATGGGACGCGAAAGCACGCGGCGCCGAGCTGGAAAACGCATGGAACGCGAACTTCGCCGCCTACCGCGCCGAGCATCCCGAGCTGGCCGCCGAACTCGAGCGCCGCATGCAGGGCGAACTGCCGGGCAACTTCAATGAAGTGCTGGCTGCCGCCGTCGCCGCCTGCGTCGACAAGAAAGAAACCATCGCCACCCGCAAGGCCTCGCAGAACGCGATCCAGGCGCTGGCCGCGACCCTGCCTGAATTCCTGGGCGGCTCGGCCGACCTGACCGGCTCGAACCTGACCAACTGGAAAGAAATCGTGGCCGTGCGTTCGGGCATCCCGGGCAACCACATCAACTACGGCGTGCGCGAATTCGGCATGGCCGCGATCCAGAACGGCGTCGCATTGCACGGCGGCTTCATCCCGTTCGGCGCGACCTTCCTGACCTTCTCGGACTACAGCCGCAATGCGCTGCGCATGGCGTCCCTGATGAAGATCCGCTCGCTGTTCGTGTTCACCCACGACTCGATCGGCCTGGGCGAAGACGGCCCGACCCACCAGTCGGTCGAGCACGTTTCGTCGCTGCGCCTGATCCCGGGCCTGGACAACTGGCGTCCGTGCGACACCGTCGAATCCCAGGTCGCGTGGGGCGCCGCCGTCCAGCGCAAGGACGGCCCGTCGACCCTGATCTTCTCGCGCCAGAACCTGCCGTTCATGGAACGCGACGCGGCCCAAGTCGCCGACGTGGCCAAGGGCGGCTACGTGCTGCGCGACAGCGCGAACGCCAAAGTCATCCTGATCGCCACCGGTTCGGAAGTCGAGCTGGCTGTGAAAGCCTTCGACGCGCTGGCAGGCGAGGGGATCGCCGCCCGTGTGGTGTCGATGCCGTCGACCGACGTGTTCGACCGCCAGGACGCCGCCTACAAAGCCGGCGTCTTGACGCGCGGCACGCCGCGTGTGGCCATCGAAGCCGGCGTGTCCGACTTCTGGTACAAGTATGTCGGCCTGGAGGGCGCGGTCGTCGGTATCGACACCTTCGGCGAATCGGCGCCGGCGCCGGTGCTGTTCAAGCACTTCGGCTTCACGGTCGAGAACGTCGTGGCCAAGGCCAAAGCGGTTATCGCTGGATAAAAATAAATAAGGTCGCGGGAGAAGCTGACCTCTCCCGCCTGCTAACGGTTTTTTTTAATCAGGAGCAAAAAGTATGACCATCAAGGTTGCCATCAACGGCTACGGCCGTATCGGCCGCAACATCCTGCGTGCTTTCTACGAAGGCGGTAAGAAGCAGGATATCCAGATCGTCGCGATCAACGACCTCGGCAATGCCGAGTCGAACGCCCACCTGACCCGCTACGACACCGCCCACGGCAAGTTCCCGGGCACCGTCACGGTCGAAGGCGACAACATGATCGTCAACGGCGATTCGATCCGCGTGTTCGCGCAGCGCAACCCTGCGGAAATCCCATGGGGCGAGCTGGGTGTCGACGTTGTCCTGGAATGCACGGGCTTCTTCACCACCAAGGAAAAGGCGTCGGCCCACCTGAAGGGCGGCGCCAAGAAGGTCATCATTTCGGCTCCAGGCGGCAAGGATGTCGACGCCACCATCGTCTTCGGCGTCAACCAGGACGTGCTCAAGTCGACCGACACCGTCATTTCGAACGCATCCTGCACCACCAACTGCCTGGCCCCGCTGGTCAAGCCGCTGAACGACGCCATCGGCCTGGAAACCGGCCTGATGACCACCGTCCACGCCTACACCAACGACCAGGTGCTGTCGGACGTGATGCACGAAGACCTGCGCCGCGCGCGTTCGGCCACGATGAGCATGATCCCGACCAAGACCGGCGCCGCCGCCGCGGTCGGCCTGGTGCTGCCTGAGCTGAACGGCAAGCTCGATGGTTTCGCGATCCGCGTGCCGACCATCAACGTCTCGCTGGTCGACCTGTCCTTCATCGCCAAGCGCGACACCACCGTCGACGAAGTCAATGCGATCCTGAAAACGGCCTCGGAAGGCGCCCTCAAAGGCATCCTGACCTACCAGACCGAGCCGCTGGTCTCGATCGACTTCAACCACAACCCGGCCTCGTCGAACTTCGATTCGACCCTGACCAAGGTCTCGGGCCGCCTGGTGAAAGTCTCGTCGTGGTACGACAACGAGTGGGGCTTCTCGAACCGCATGCTCGATACCACCGTGGCGCTGATGAACGCGAAATAATCTGTCGCAGCGCAACTAAAGGCGTCCTTCGGGACGCTTTTTTTTTGGTGCGACGCAAAATATTTGCAAAGAAATTGTGCTTTTCGTCATCAGATTGCAACAATACTTACAGTTTTTAACGCAAGCTTACAAAAATAGTTTTCCCACTTGCAAGTCTCTGCCAAACTCATCGGGTATGCATAGCTGTTACGCATTCAAAAGCATATCGAATAACACAATAGAGGGACGGAAATTTTGAACAAGCAACTCGTTTTGAAGCAGAGCGTTATTGCTGTAGCACTTGCGATCGCCAGCACCCACACCGTATCGGCCCAAAACGCCGAGGGCGGAGCACTGCAGACCGTGTACGTCACGGGCTCGAACCTGAAACGCACCGACAAGGAAGGCACCCAGCCGATTCAGACGATCACCGCCAAGGAGATCCGCGAGACCGGCGCCGCCACCGTGACCGAGCTGATGCGCCTGGTGCCGTCGATGGGTACCGACCAGAACCTCGACACCAACGACGGCGGTTTCTCGCGCGGCGTGTCGACGGCATCGCTGCGTGGCCTGTCTTCGACCTCGACGCTGATCCTGTTGAACGGTCGCCGCATGACCCCGGCAGCCTACGCCGATCCGAACAACGGCAATTCGACCCTGTATGACCTGAACTCGATTCCGCTGGCAGCGCTCGACCGTGTCGAGATCCTGCGTGACGGCGCTTCGGCCGTGTACGGCTCGGACGCGATCGGCGGCGTCATCAACTTCATTACGAAATCGAACTACGAAGGCGCCGAAATCTCGGCCCGCGCCAGCGCCAACGACGACGGCAACTTCGCACGCAAGGGCGTGAACATCTTCGCCGGCATCGGCGATGTGGAATCGAAGGGCTACAACGTCTTCTTCACGGCCGACCTGTCGGACCGCGACCGCGTCCAGCGCGACGAAGTCACCGACATCGCTTTCGAGCAGTACAAGCGCCTGGCCAACCGCTACGCCACGCCGTACGGCAGCACCGTGTCGAGCGCGCCGGCGTTCTACCGCGAGAACTCGCCGAACAGCAAAACGTTCACTTCGACCCAGGCCCAAGCCGCCGACCGGCTGCGCTATACCGCCAATTGCGATCCGTCGCGCCAGCTGGTCGGTTCGACCTCGATGGGCATCCTGGCTTCGAGCGTATTCATCGGCCGTACCTTCTGTAACTACGATCTGAACCGGAACCTGGAAGGCGTCAGCGCCGGCAAGGATGCCAACTTCCTGTCGCGCGGCGTGCTGAAGCTGAGCGAGAACCTGCGCGCCTTCGCCGAAGTGGGCTATGGCCGCACCGAGCGCCAGTACACCGCGTCGCAGATCACCATCGGCACCTCGCCGACGACCAACTTCACGGCGACCGGTATCGCTCCGCCGTACCAGACGATCCTGCCGATCGGCCACCCAGACAATCCGTTCCCGAACGCACGCGCATCGGTCGCCTACCGCTTCGAGAACGCGCCGTCGGGCACCCAGACCATCAACGAGAACGGCCGCATGCTGGCCGGCCTGCAGGGCAACGCCTTCAACTGGGACTGGGAAAGCGCGTTCCTGTACAACGAAGCGCGCCGCGATGACGGCTACAAGGGCCGCCTCTACCTGCCAGCCCTGGCGAAGCTGAACGCCGGTTCGACGCTGGCCCAGGTGGCCGCAGACCCGGACCTGTTCAAGCAGACCAGGAGCAACGACAAGGCGTCGATCATGCAGTTCGACGTGAAAGCCAACACCACCTTCGGCCAGTTGCCTGGCGGCGCGATGGGTGTGGCGGTCGGCGCCGAAGTACGCCGCGAAAAACTCAACATGCAGCCGGACCCGCTGCTGGCTAGTGGCCAGATTTTCGGCCTGGCCAACACCATCATCGACGGCGAGCGTGACGTCAAGTCGGGCTTCGTCGAGCTGCGTACGCCGTTCCTGAAGAATTTCGAGATGGACTTCGCGGGCCGTTGGGACAAGTACCCTGGCATCAAGACCAATTTTGTGCCGAAAGTCGGCGCCAAGTGGACGATCACCGACGGTCTCGCACTGCGTAGCACCTTCGCGAAAGGCTTCCGCGCACCGGCCCTGTCGCAGGTGACCCCAGGCGGCGCGCAGTTCTTCCTGTCGGATCTGTACGATCCGAAGCGTTGCGAACTGGACGAGAAAACGCCGAAACCAGGCGCGACCGACGTGGATTGCAAGAAGTCGGCATCGGGCACCGGTGGCGCCAATCCGGACCTGAAGCCGGAAACCTCGAAGAGCTATACCCTGGGGCTGCTGTGGTCGCCGAACTCGAGCGTCGACTTCGGCTTCGACTTCTACAAGATTCGCAAGGAAGGCGAAGTCCAGCTCAGCAGCTCGTTCGAGGCACTGCGTAACGAAGACAAGAACCCAGGCCTGATCCTGCGCGACCAGAACCCGGCGAACTTCATCACCGACGCCAACGGCAAGCCGATTCCAGGCACCGGCCCGCTGCTGGCGGTCCGTGAGCCATGGATCAACGCCGGTGCGGTCGAAGTATCGGGCGTCGACATCGACGTCGCTTTCCGCAAGAACTTCGGCGAATGGGGTAACTTCAGCGGCAAGATCACGTCGGCCTACATGTACTCGTACAAGGTCTCGGAGCACGAGGGCAACATCGAGCACAACCTGGTGGGCTACAACGCCGGCCTGGTGGACTGGAACCTGTCGAACGGCATGGACCTGCCGAAGTGGAAGACCAACGTGAACCTGTCGCTGACCCGCGGTGCACACCAGTTCAGCACCAACCTGAACTACACCGGCCCGGTCTCGCTGGAGCGCAAGTACGACGGCGACACGCAATACGCGGAAACCTTCTGCCACTACCAGCCGAAAATCGATACCACGCGTTTCCCAAGCGCTTCGGTCACGATTCCTGGCTACCTGGCTGAATTCCCGACCTGCGAAGTCAAGGAATGGATCCGTGTCGGCGTCGGCTATAGCTATACCGGTATCAAGAACGTGATGCTGAACCTGAACATCCAGAACCTGTTCGACAAGCCAGCTCCGTTCGATCCACGTTATGGCGCAAACAACGGCGCGCCGCTGGCCGGCTACAACGAAGGCCTGCACAATCCTTACGGCCGTTACTTCTCGGTGACCGCGAAGTACACGTTCTGATCGATGCCATAGCGACATAAGATAGTCGCTCAAGCAAAAGGCCAGTCATCTTGGATGACTGGCCTTTTTTTTTATCTGGATGATCGACCTGGTGCGGCGCTGTGGGCGCCTGATTACTATTGCCGCGTGCTCATCGCCCGCTCGTTTTCGAGCGCCTGCTTGTCGACTTCGGCAACCGGCGTGGGCGTGCCGCCTTGGGAGCGTTTACGCGGAATGATGGTGCCGATTGGTACGTACGCATCAGAAACTCGATCTCCCGCCGGCGTTTTGCCTGCGTCGGAGCCCGGCGTGCTGGCGCATCCGGCGATTGATGCGATCACAACTGCCAGCAGACAAAGTACTTTCATTCATCCTCCACTATTGGTTAATTAAACGAATTGATTGACGTTGAATTGCAACTTTATCATCGCCAACGCCACGGAATATGTCCTTGATTTGTAATTCTTGCTACGCGCGGACGGCGCCCGCACGAAAAAAAAGCGGGCGCCCTGGCGCCCGCTCGTTCTGGCCTAGCGCGGCCAGGGCGTCAGAATCTCGAACCCGTGCGCGGTTACCGCGATCATGTGTTCCCACTGGGCCGAAAGCGAACCGTCGCGCGTGACGACGGTCCAGCCATCGTCGAGCTGGGCCGTTTCGTCGTCGCCGGCATTGATCATCGGCTCGACAGTGAAGGTCATGCCTTCCTTGAGCAGAAGCCCGGTGTTCGGGCGGCCGTAGTGCAGCACCTGCGGGTCCTCGTGGTAGACGCGGCCGATGCCGTGACCGCAGTAGTCGCGCACCACCGAATAGCCGGCGGCCTCGGCGATCTTCTGGATCGCGTGGCCGACGTCGCCCAGGCGCGATCCCGGACGGACCGTACGGATGCCGGCCATCATGCAGTCGAAGGTGGTGTCGACCAGGCGCTTGGCGTCAGGGCTCGGGGTGCCCGCGTAATACATGCGGCTGGTGTCGCCGTGCCAGCCGTCCTTGATGACGGTGACGTCGATGTTGACGATGTCGCCGTCCTTGAGGATTTCTTTTTCGCTCGGGATGCCGTGGCAGACCACGCCATTGACGGAGGTGCACAGGGTCTTCGGGAAGCCGTGGTAGCCGACGTTGGCCGGCGTGGCCTTCTGCACCTTGCGGATGTAGTCGTTGCAGCGGCGGTCGAGTTCTTCGGTGGAGACGCCGGGGACGACGTATTCGCCGATCATTTCCAGCACTTCGGCGGCCATGCGGCCAGCCACGCGCATTTTCGCGATGTCTTTGTCGTTCTTGAGTTTGATTGCCATGGTTCGTTGTAGGTAGTCGCGGACGCGCCGCTCAATCCGCCATGATACCGCAGCGCCCATGAAAAATGCCCGCCAGGCGGAGCTGGCGGGCATTCGGTCATCCCTTCAGGCAGGGTCCTTGCGGACCCGTGTCATCAGAACGACTGGTTGTAACGCACGTAGAAGAAGCGGTCGATCGGGTAGTCCGCGTCCACCAGCGACGACGAGGCTGCGCCTTCGACCGTCATGCGTGGCTTCTTGTTGAAGACGTTGTTGGCGCCGACCAGGATGTGGCCGTTCCAGCTGGTCTTGTAGCCGACGCTCAGGTCGTTGTACGTCACGCTGCCGAGCTTGTTGTAGTTCGTACCCCAGCTCGTTGGCGCGCCGATGTTGCTGCACTCGGCTGCATTGACCTTGTAGCAACGATCCTTGACGCTGCTGTAGTAGCGGGCGGTCCAGGTGGCGTTCCAGTTACCCAGGCTCCAGTCCAGCGACAGGTTCGACTTCACACGGTTGTAGAAGTATTCGCCTTCGTAGTTGACCCATTCCGCGCCAGTGGTTGCCTGGTCACGGATGAAGTCGACATAGCTCGTTTCCGAACGGAGACCGAACTGGCCGAACTGGTTGCGCTTGAGGCGGTAGGACAACGACAGATCCATACCTTGGGTTTCCAGCGCGCCCTTGTTGGCGTTGCCGCGGTTCAGGGCGACGATTTCGCCGCTGACTGCGTCACGCTTGAGCGAGTCGCAGAACGGGCTCAGGCCGTTGACGTAGCAGTACTCCGCCACTTCGGTTGCCGTGATGGCCGTGATCTGGTTCGTGATCTTGATGTTGAACCAGTCGAGGCCGACCGACAGGCCTGGCACGAACGATGGGTTGTACACGAAACCGACGGTCTTCGTCACAGCCGTTTCAGGCTGCAGGCTGGCGTTACCGGCGCCTGCGACGAACGGGTACGGGCTCTGGTCGCCGGCCGAGCTTTCGATCGGACCGGTCTGTGCCTGCTGGCGGAAGCCAGGACGGGCGCCGGCTGCGGTACAACGGGCATCGACGCCTGGGGTGCTGCGCGAACCATACAGCGAATCGCATGGGTCGAGGTAGCTGTCGAAGGTCTGCTGGCCGCCGCCGAAGGCGTCGCCCACGGCTGGAGCACGGAAGCCTTCAGCCCACGTACCACGGAACAGCACGTCCTTGACCGGCTTGTACATGAAGCTGGCCTTGCTGTTGGTGGTGGTGCCGAAGTTGCTGTAGTCCGAGTGACGCGTGGCCACGTTCAGGCTCAGCAGCTCAGCCAGCGGAGCGCCCTTCAGGATAGGCACGTTCAGCTCGGCGTAGGCTTCCTTGACCGTGTAGCGGCCGTTGGTCGGATTGCCGGCCAGGTCGCTCGAATAGCCCGATTGCTCGAACTGGCCCGGACGGTCGTAGCCGCGCACTTCGCGACGCTCGACACCGGCTGCGATGCCGACGGCGCCGGCTGGCAGGGTGAAGACTTCACCGGAGATGTCGGCGACGGCGCTGTTGATGGTGCTGCCGTAGGTTGCCTGGCCGGTCGACATGACGTAGGCCAGGGCGGCCGGGGTCGACGCCGATGGACCGCCGATGATGTCGAACGGGGTGCATTCCGTCAGCGAAACCGGTGCGCCTGGGGTGCCGCACTGGACGACGCCGGATGCGTTGCGGAACGACGGGCCGAGGGCGCGCTTCAGGTTCAGCAGGTTGATGTTGCCGGTGCCCAGGGTCGAACCGTTGGTGGCGCTGTGGTTGTAGCCAACGCTCCAGTTCCACGGCATCGAACGCAGGTTGAAGTCGCCCGACAGGGTGGCGTCGACGTGGAAGGTACGGTTCGTGTTTTCGGTCACGCGCGGCACTTCGACCGTGCGGCGAACGAAGAACAGGTCGATCCCGTTGCCCGCGCCGGCGACCGAGCTGCCGAACGGATTGTAGTAGCTGTCCTTGTCGACATACACAGGGAAGGCTGGCTGGCTCTGGCTGTTGAGCGGGTAGCCGGCGATCTGGGCGCTCGACTTACGCTGCGAGAACATCGCGGTGGTTGCGAACTGCATGCCGTATGGCAGCTGGACGGTACCCTTGCTGAAGATCGTGTCCAGGCGCGTCGGCATCTGGAACATCATCTGCGATGCACTGTTGAACTTGTCGGCAGCAATGCTGCTGCTCCAGTCGTGGTAGTTCGCCGGGTTGCGCGAATCGGCGCCAACGCCAGGATTGTTCTGGTCGCCGGTGTGGTTCAGTACCAGGTCGAACTGTTCGAAGTTGACGTCGCCGATTTCGGCGAAGGGACCAGCGCCCAGGCCTTCGGTCGGGTATTTCGGGGTGCGCGGGAAGCGGGTAATGTCACGCTTCTTGGCCCAGACCACGCCTTGCTCGGTGTGCGACAGGCCGAACATCAGCGACACTTTGTCGCTGTTGGCGCCGAAGCTCAGCGAGAAGTCCTTGTTCTTGCCGTCGCCTTTTTCGTTGGCGCCGCCGTAGATGCTCAGCTCGCCGCCTTCGAGTTTTTTCTTCAGAATGATGTTGACCACGCCGGCGATCGCGTCCGAGCCGTAGGTCGACGAGGCGCCGTCCTTCAGCACGTCGATGCGTTCGATCATCGACGATGGAACGGTCGACATGTCGGTGAAGCCGTCGACGGTCTGGGTCCAGCGCTTGCCGTCGACCAGCACCAGCAGGCGCTGCGAGCCGAGGTTGCGCAGGTTGATGTACTGGCCGCCGTTTTCACGGTTGGAGGTCAGCGAGCCGCCCTTGCTGAAATCCGGCGAGCCGGCCGACGACAGCTGATTCAGGATGTCGCCGACGGTGATCAGACCGGTCTTCTGGATCTGGTCCTGGGTGATCACCTGGACCGGCTGTGCCGTTTCCAGGTCGACCTGGCGAATACGCGAACCAGTGACCTCGACGCGCTGCAGTGGCTGCGATGCCTCTTGGGCAAACGCGGCGTGCATGCCGAGGGTCATGCCGCCCAGGCAGATCGCGCGGATCGACCGGGACAAGATTGTTTCCATCATTTTTGTAAAACTCCTAGTGAAAACGCGGACGCACCGAAGAACGTGCCGCAACGGGAAGAGGCGCTCATGGCGACAATCTCAAGGTAAGGGAACCTTGTCGATCTTTTACCGAGAACCAAGTTAACAATGGAAGCATCCAGACAAGGTTACTGTCAAGAAATCATCAGAAAATTTGGCACATGTTGCAAGAATGTGTCTTTACGCCACTGACCCAAATAAATCACTCTTGACGGTCGGGCAATTTCTATGCAGAAGTACTTTGATTGCCCGCGCCGGGTAGCAGGTGTTTCCCGGGGGATATTTGAGGATGTGGCAAGAACGAACCCGATGAATAAAAATGCCCGCCGAAGCGGGCATTTTGGATCAGGCTAAGCCAATCAGAACGACTGGTTGTAACGCACGTAGAAGAAGCGGTCGATCGGCAGGTCGGCGTCGATCGTGGTCGCCGACGACGCGCCGTCGAGGGTGAAGCGCGGCTCTTTGTTGAACGCGTTGTTCACGCCAACCAGGATGCGGCCTTTCCACGAGGTGTTGTAGCCGACGCTGAAGTCGTGGTACGTGAGCGAGCTGCGGCGGTTCGCACCAGCCGTCGTGAAACCAGGACGGACGACCGTCGGCAGGTTGCACTCCCAGCCCTTGACGGCGCTCAGGCAGGCGTCGTTCACGGCGCTCAGGTAACGCATGCCCCAGGTGGCGCTCCAGTTGCCCAGCGACCAGTCGGTGGTGAAGTTCGACTTCCAGCGGTGGAAGTCGTATTCGCCCGAATAGTCGACCCAGCGTGCTGCAGCGGACGCCTGGGTCGAGTACTCGTCCAGGTAGGTCGTTTCGCTGCGGACGTTGAACTGGCCGAAGGAGAAGCGCGGCAGGCGGTAACGCAGTTCCAGGTCGACGCCTTCGGTCTTGATCTTGCCGAGGTTGGCATTGCCGCGCGACAGGCCGATCACCTGGCCCGAGGTGGCGTCACGCACGATGCTCGAGCAGAATTCGCTCAGGCCTTCTTCGTAGCACTGGCGTGCGATGTAGCTGGCCGTCACGGCGGTGATGCGGTTGTCGATCTTGATGCTGTACCAGTCGAGCGATGCCGACAGGCCAGGCACGAAGTGCGGGTTGTAGACCACGCCCAGGGTGCGGGTGACCGCGGTTTCAGGCTGCAGGAAGGCGTTGCCGGCGCTGGCGTTGAACGGATACGCCGTTTGCGCACCGGCGCTCGAGGTGATGACCGCGCCGCTCTGGATGCGCTGGCGATACGAGGCAGGGGTGCCGCGCACGCCGCCGAAGCCGGCCGTGCAGCGGCCCAGGGTGGCTGGGCTCTGTGCGGCGGCGCCGTAGACGGTGTCGCATGGGTCGAGCCAGCCCGTGTCGAAGCTCTGCTGGCCGCCGCCGAAGGTGTCGCCCACGGTCGGTGCGCGGAAGCCTTCAGCCCAGGTGCCGCGGGTCAGGACATCCTTGATAGGACGGTAGGTGAAGCTGACCTTGCTGTTGGTGGTGGTGCCGAAGTTGCTGTAGTCCGAGTGGCGGGTAGCCAGGTTCAGGTTCAGCGCTTCGACGAACGGCAGGCCCTTCAGGATTGGGATGTTCAGCTCGGCGTAGGCTTCCTTCACGGTGTAGTTACCGTAGGTGGCGTTGCCTGCCAGGTCGGTCGAGTAACCCGACTGCTCGAACTGGCCCGGCTGGTCGTAGCCGCTCACTTCGCGGCGCTCGAGGCCGGCTGCGAAGCCGAGTGCGCCGGCCGGCAGGGTGAACAGTTCACCGCCGAAATCGACGGTGGCGCTGTCGACCTTGCTGCCATAGCTTGCCTGGCCGGTCGAGAGGATGTACTTCAGCGCTTCCGGCGTGGAAGCCGATGGGCCGCCCAGGATGTCGAACGGGACGCATTCGGTCAGCGAGAGCGGCGCTGCCGCGGTACCGCACTGCACCACGCCCGACGCATTGCGGAACGATGGGCCGAGGGCCTTTTTCAGGGCCAGCAAGTTGGTGTTGCCGGTGCCCAGGGTGCCGCCATCCGTACGGCTGTGGTTAAAGCCCGCGCTCCAGTTCCACGGCAGGCCGCGCACGGCGAAGTCGCCGTTCAGGGTCGCGTCGACGTGCATGGTGCGGTTGGTGTTCTTGGTCACGCGCGGCACTTCGATCGTGCGGCGGTAGAAGAACAGGTCCTGGCCGGCGCCCGGTGTGACCGAGTTGCCGTACGGGTTGAAGTAGCTGTCCTTGTCGATGTAGACAGGGAACTTGCTCTGTGCGCCAGACTGCAGCGGATAGCCGGCGGTCGTCGAGGTGCTCTTGCGCTGCGAGTACATGGCCGTCGTGACGAAGTTCATGTCGTACGGCAGCTTGATCTCGCCCTTGGTGAACAGCGTGTCGAGCTTGCTCGGCATCGCGAACACCATCTGGCGCGTCGTGTTGAACAGGTCGGCCGGGACCGGGGTCAGGGCGGTGACGGGATGGTAGTTGAGGCGATCGCGCGAATTCGCGCCGGTGCCGCCGCCGAACTGGTCGCCGGTGTGGTTCAGGATCTGGTCGAAGCCGGTCGCGCCGCCGCTGGCGCTGACCTGGCGGATGCGGCCCCATGGACCACCGCCAAGGTTTTCCAGTGGGAAGTTCGGGCCGCGCGAGAACGACGTGATTTCACGGTCCTTGGCCCAGACGGCGCCCGCTTCGGTGTGCGACAGGCCGAACATGAGCGAGGCCTTCTCGCTGCCGGCGCCGTACGAAATCGAATAGTCGCGGTTCTTGCCGTCGCCTTCCTGGTTCTGGCCGGCGTACACGCTCAGCTGGCCGCCTTCCATCGATTTTTTCAGGATGATGTTGATAACGCCGGCGATCGCGTCCGAGCCGTAGATCGACGAGGCGCCATCTTTCAGGATCTCGATGCGGTCGATCATCGAGGACGGAACGGTCGACATATCGGTGTAGCCGGCCACGGTCTGGGTCCAGCGCTTGCCGTTGACCAGAACCAGCAGGCGTTGCGAACCGAGGTTGCGCAGGTTGACGTACTGGCCGCCGTTCTCGCGGTTCGAGGTCAGGGCGCCGCCCTTGCTGAACGCTGGCGAACCGGCCGAGGACATGTTGTTGATGATGTCGCCGACGGTGACGAGACCCGTTTTCTGGATCTGTTCCTGGGTCATCACCTGGACTGGCTGGGCCGTCGCCAGGTCGACCTGGCGAATGCGCGAGCCGGTGACCTCGACGCGCTGCAGAGGCTCTTGCGCCTGTGCGACCGACATCATCGTTTGGACTGCGACGGCAACCGCCAGCGCCATTTTGGTACGTTGTTGCATGTTCTCTCCGAGTTATCGCCGATCCGGTAGGTCGACTGTTATCAACGTTGTGCATGGTCAATACACGTGCCTATGAAAGCATTGCGTATTGACTAATGTCAATACGATTTGGAAATATGAGATATTCATAGTCGGAGAAATGCCACAAATCATCACCAATTGTCACATGGAGCGCCAACGCGCTCAGCCGTATGGCACATTCATGCAAAACGGGTGAATTCAGGCGGTGCGCTTGGTGCAAAAAAAAGGCCGCCGGACATGCCGGCGGCCAGGGGAGTGCACGCGCCCCGCGTCAGAATCGGTAGGACGCGTTGACGTACCAGGTGCGGCCGCGCGCATCGTAATAGCGGTCGTCGTAGCCGAACTGCTGGCCCCGGTTCGCGCCCGAGGTCGACGGCACGAAGGGCGGGTCCTTGTCGGTCAGGTTGAGGATGCCGCCGGTGACCGACCAGGTGGGGCTCGGCGTCCAGACGGTTTGCCAGTCGAAGGTCGCGAACGAGCCGACCTTGACGCGGACATCTTCCTGGCCGGTGACGTTGCCGGCGGCATCGAGCACGTCGACGGTGGTTGCCTGGTCGCGGTAACCGGACTTGAAGTTGACGATCAGCGTATTCGAAAAGTCGCCCGTCTTGAGGGTGTTGCGCCAGGTGCCGCGGTTGCGGAAGGTAACGGTGCCCAGTTCGGCGAAGTTGCCGATGGCGGAATAGTACGGGCCGTTTTCTTCGAGCTGGTTCTTCTCGCGCAGCATCTGCGAGATGTTCAGCTGCGAGGTCCACTGGCCGTAGGGCGTGCGGTGGCGGGCGGTGATGTCGTAGTCGACGCCGGTGGAGTAGGACTTGCCCAGGTTCTGGTTATCGGCGCGGAAGGCGACATAGTTGCGGCCGGTGGCGATGTCGACCAGCGAGCCCCAGGAGCTGGCATACCGCTGCGGGTCGGCGAACACCACCTGCTCGGTCAGCTGGCCGAAGACGTCGCGAATCGCGACGGTCCAGATGTCGAGCCCCAGGGTCAGCGCCCGGATTGGCTCGTAACGGAAGCCCAGGGTCGCCTGGCGCGATTTTTCCGGCTGCAGGTTGGGGTTGCCGCCGGCCAGCTGGTCGTACTGGGCGCTGCCCGGGCGGCACACGGCGCCGTTAGCCGTGGCGACCGCCTGCAAGGCCGGCGTGCACAGGTAGTTTTCGCTGGTGACGCCATACCCCTGGAGCACGGCATTGACCTGTGGCACGGTCGGCGCATGGAAACCATTGCCGATCGAGCCGCGCACCAGGAAGTTCGTCGTCGGCGACCACTTGAAGCTGGCCTTGCCGGTCCAGGCGCTGCCGAAGTCCGAGTAGTGGTCGTAGCGCGCGGCGGCGCTCAGTTCCAGGTTCTTGATGACCGGGGCCACGATTTCGGCGAACACGCCTTTCGAGTTGCGTTTTGCCGTGTAAGGCAGCGAGCTGGCCGGGTCGCCGAAACGCTGGTCGCATTCGAGGCCGGTGGCGCCGCCGCAGAGGGTGCCGGCGGCCGGGTCGGCCAGTGCGCCCTGGGCGAACAGGCTTGGCTTGGACGCGAATTCCTCGCGGTTGAAGTTGACGCCGACGCCCAGCTGCATGGCGCCGCCGGCCAGCTGCATCAGTTCGCGCGAGCCGTTCAGGGTGACCGAGTTCAGCTCCGAGGTGCCGCCATCCCAATAGCCGGAATAGGTGGCGCGGCGGATCGCATCCTGTGCCGCCGGGGTTTGCTGGCCGGGGCCGACGAAGGGGTTGAGCAGGCCGCTGCCGGCCAGGTTGGCGACCGCGAGCGCGCCCGGGTAACCGGCGATACTGCCCTGGACTTTGCTCTTCGAAAAATTGTACGAGGCATCGTAATCCCAGCCGGCATAACTGCCGCGCGAGCCGAACACGGCGCTGGCGAATTGCGCGATGTCGTTCGAGGTGCGCTGGCCCATGTCGAACAGGCGGTAGAAGGCGACGCTGTCGCCGGTGATGCCGAGCGGCGCCAGGTACTGGGTGTGCAGCGGCGTGCCGGCGTCGATCCCGATCTGCCCGGGCACCGGCGCGATGCGCGAGCTTTGCTTCGACTGCGAGAGCAGTACGTCGGCGTAGAGTTCCTGGCCGAACGCCTTGGTGGTGGCCGACACCATCAGGTTGTCGCGTTTGCGCACCGGGAAGATCTCGAGGTCCTTCACGAAATCGTAGCCGCAATAGTCGTCGACGAAGTTTTCGCCGTCGATCGTATACGGCTGGGTGACGCGGAAGGTTTTTTCCGGGCAGCTGCCGTTCGCGCGCTGGAACGGGCTGATCAGCTGGCCGCGGTCGTCGATGACATTCGCGGGAATGGGGCTGGCCGAGAATTGCTGGATGCGGTACTGCTGGCCGTTGTTGGTGAAGGTGCGCTGGCCGGTGTTGGCGAACGCGCGGTCGTTCGAGCCGAGCTTGGTGCGTTCGTCGTGGCCGAAGGTCAGCATCACGTTCCAGCCGTCGTCCTCGAGCGAACCGAAGCCCTTGGTCAGGCTGAAGCGGCGCTCGCGGGCGCCGTCCTGGGGATGCGAGTAGCCGATGGTGATGTCGGCATCGGTACGGTCGCGCTTGGTGATGAAGTTGACGACGCCGGCGATGGCGTCCGCGCCGTACAGGGCGGAGGCGCCGTCGGTCAGCAGTTCGACGCGGTCGATGGCCGAGATCGGAATCGAATTGAGGTCGAAGCCGGCGGCGAAGCCGGTCAGGGTCTGGCCGCCGAACTGCGCCAGCCGCTTGCCGTTCAACAGCACCAGGGTACGGGTCTCGCCCACGTTGTGGATCGAAATGCCCGCGAAGCCGAAGGTGCTGCCGCCGACCGAGGCCGATTCGCCGGTCGAGCCTTGCACCGTCGACATGCGCTGCACCAGGTCGGCCATCGAGGTCACGCCCGATGCGCGGATGGCCTCGGAGGTCACGACCGTGACCGGCAGCGCGCCTTCGGCGGCGATGCGCTTGATCGAGGAGCCGGTGACCTCCACGCGCTGCATGACTTGCGGCGGCGGCTCCTGCTGCGGCGGCTGCTGCTCCTGTGCCAGCACAGGCAGGGAGGCGACGCCCAGGCCAAAGGCAACGCCGCCGGAAAACATCAGGCGCAAGGATTGCGCCAAACCTTTTTCTTTAAACATTGGTGTTCCTATCGATGAAGTATGGGTACCAGACGCCAGCCTGAAGCGCTGCCTGTCGTCGAGTCTGATCCATGTTAAAAGGACGCGCCTTCCATTCACAATTGGGATGGAAGCACCGGCTGGCGCGCACTGTCAATGCACACACTGTGGCAAAAATGAGAACGTTGTAAATTTGCCTCTCCGGCAAACGGGCGCTGCCGGGAAGGGGGCGGCCGAGGCCGCCGCGTGTACGGCCGCTCAGGCCGCGGGGCCGAAAATCGCTTGCCAGAGCCGGGTCACGGCGGCCGCATGCGCGGCCACCTGGGCCGCCTCGATCCGCGCTTCGCCCCCTTGCAGGCGCAGCTGGTGCTGGAGTTTGCGCATCGCCCGGTAGGCGTCGGCCGCGCCCGCTGCCAGGCCCGGGTCGATCAGGCCCAGCTCGCCGCTGCGGTGGAGGAGGGCGATGTTGCCGGCGTTCGCCGTGAGCTGCGGGTGCTGCGCGGCGTAGCGCAGCACCAGGTACTGGACGATGAATTCGATGTCGATCATGCCGCCCGTGTCCTGCTTCAGGTCGAACAGCGCGCTGCGGTTCGGATAGGCGTCGTGCATGCGCCGGCGCATTTTCAGCACTTCGTTGCGCAATTCGCCTTCCTGGGCCGCGCGCTCGCGCCGCAGGACGGCTTCGCGGATCGCCTCGAAGCGCGCGCCAATGGCGGCGTCGCCGGCGCAGAAGCGGGCGCGCGTGAGGGCCTGGTGTTCCCAGACCCAGGCCGCGTTGTGCTGGTAGCGCTCGAAGGCGGCCAGCGAACTGACCAGCATGCCGCTGGCGCCGTCCGGCCGCAGCGCCGTGTCGATGTCGAACAGGATCCCGGCCGGGGTGTGCGCGGTCATCCAGGTGATGAAGCGCTGGCCCAGTTTCGCGTAGTTCGAGGGCGCCATGTCGTCCTCGTCGTCGTACAGGAAGATGACGTCGAGGTCGGACACGTAGCCGAGTTCCTTGCCGCCCAGCTTGCCGTAGGCGATGACGGCGAAGCGCGGCACCTCGACGTGGCGGGTGGCCACCGTTTTCCAGGCCCAGCGCATGGTGGCCGCGACGATCACGTCGGCCAGCGCCGACAGGTGGTCGGCCAGGCGCTCGACCGAGAGCTCGCCGGCCAGGTCCAGCGACAGCAGCCGGAACAGCTGGGCGTGGTGGTTTTCGCGCAGGATATCGAGCTGGCGTTCGGTGTCGCCCACGGCTTCCGCGAGCTGGGCGTCGAGGCTGGCGGACAGCACATCCGGGGCGTCGATGCCGCTGCCGCGGTCGTCCAGCAGTTCGTCGAGCAGGATCGGGTGCAGGGTAAGAAAAGTAGCGGCCCAGCCGCTGGCATGCATCATGCGGATCACGCGCTCGAGCGTGTGCGGGTATTCCGACAGCAGCGACAGGTAGGCCGAGCGGCGCGCGATCGCTTCCAGGAAGTCGAGCAGGCGCCCGAGGGTGGCGCCGTGGCTGCCGACGCCGGCCTCGACCACCACCTTCGCCACCTGCGGCAAGGCCTGGTTGACCAGGGCCAGCAGGCGCACGCGGCTGGCGTCGGGCAGGCCTTGCAGGCGCGGTGCGGCCCAGGTGGCGGCCAGGCGCCGCGCGCCGCCGGCCGGATCGTCGTAGCCGAGGGCGCCCAGGTGGACTTCGATGGCGGCGATCGCTTCCGGGTCGGCCGCGATCGCTTCGAGTTCCGCGCGCTCCTCGCCGCCAGGTGCGCTCTTGTCGGCGAACATGTCGTCGAACTGCGCGGCCACGAAGGCGCGCTGTTCTTCCAGGCGCGCGAGCAGGGTGGGGACGTCGGGCAGGCCCATCATGCGGGCGATGACCAGGCGGTCGGCCTCGATCGCCGGCAGGGTGTGGGTCTGCGCGTCTTCGAGGTATTGCAGGCGGTGTTCGAGGTTGCGCAGGAAGGTGTAGGCTTCCAGCAGCCGGTCGACGGTATCGATCGTCATCAGCTCGCGCTCGGCCACCAGGCGCAGCGTCAGGCGGGTCGAGCGTTCGCGCAGGGCCGGGTCGCGCCCGCCGCGGATCAGCTGGAACACCTGGGCCAGGAATTCGATCTCGCGGATGCCGCCGCGCCCCAGTTTGACGTTGTTGCTGCGGTCCGGATGGAGGCGCTCCTGGCGTTTGACTTCGGCGCGGATCTGGGCGTGCATGTTGCGGATCGCGTCGATCACGCCGAAGTCGAGGTAGCGCCGGAACACGAAGGGCCGCACGATCGCGTCGAGCGCCGCGATGTCCTCCTCGCTGCCGGTGACGGCGCGCGCCTTGACCCAGGCATAGCGCTCCCATTCGCGCCCCTGCACGATCAGGTATTCCTCGACCATGTTCAGGCTGGCCGCGAGCGGCCCCGAATTGCCGTTCGGGCGCAGCGCCATGTCGACGCGGAAGGTAAAGCCGTCCTCGATCACTTCGGACAGGGCGCCGATCAGGCGCCGGCCCAGGCGCACGAAGAATTCGTGGTTCGACAGTTCGCGCTGGTGCGGGCCGGCGGCGGTTTCGCCGTCTTCCGGGTAGACGAAGATCAGGTCGATGTCGGACGAGACATTGAGCTCGCCGCCGCCTTGCTTGCCCATCGCCAGCACCATCATTTCCTGCGGCCGGCCCGACTCGGTCCCCATCGGCATGCCATGGGCCGCCACCATCTCGGCCATCAGGTCGGCCAGGTGGGTGCGGATGGCGAAGTCGGCCAGGCCGGTCATGGCGCTGACGACTTCGTTCAGGTCGGAGCGTCCTTCCAGTTCGCGCCGGATCAGGGCCGCCAGCAACAAATTGCGCAGGCGCCGCATGGCGCGCGGCAGGGGAATGCCGGCGCTGAGCTCGTGCGCCAACAAAGCGCCGAAATCCGGGCAAGCCAGCGATAATTGGGCCAGCTGTGCGACGCGCTCTTCGCGCCCGGGGGCGGCGGCGATCCAGCGTTGGTAGAAGCGCGATGCGGTCGCGGGAGAAACAAGGGTCATCGGCGGGTCCGGTACGAGTGAAATAGCGTTCCGACAAGCAGCATGCGGTAGAATTGCCCGCCGTGCTGCCCCGGTCAGCACGATGGTAAGGTAGACGCCGCAATCCT
>Ga0213836_100476_pt1 | contig 32522 bp, 32 predicted proteins | sample SWPATP03_FD_160578 | JGI IMG/M metagenome (GOLD analysis project Ga0213836, IMG submission 160578) | Coastal seawater microbial communities from Marineland, Florida, United States - SWPA TP0 #3 | ecosystem: Environmental > Aquatic > Marine > Coastal | place: USA: Florida | collected 2016-08-05
GTGCCGATGTTGGCCAGGTCGGCGAAGTTCGACTTGAGCTGATCGTTGTAGATCTCGCCGATCGGCAGGCGCCAGGCGCCGTCGCCGGTTTGCTTGCCGGCGTCCAGCAGTTCCTCGGCCAGCGCGTCGTGGGCGGCGTCGTGGCGGGTGAACAGGCCGCTGTTGTGGTGGCCCAGCGAGACGATGCAGGCGCCGGTGAGCGTGGCGATGTCGACCACGGCGGCCGGCTTGAAGCGCTCGGCGTAGGTGAGGGCGTCGCACAGGACCAGGCGGCCTTCGGCGTCGGTGTTCAGGATCTCGATGGTGAGACCGTTCATCGAGGTGACGATGTCGCCCGGCTTGGTGGCGCGGCCCGACGGCATGTTTTCGCAGGTGGCGACGATGCCGATCACGTTCAGCTTCAGGTTCATCTCGCCGATCGCGCGGAAGGTGCCCAGCACCGAGCCGGCGCCGCCCATGTCGTACTTCATTTCGTCCATGCCGGGACCCGGCTTGAGCGAGATGCCGCCCGAGTCGAAGGTGATGCCCTTGCCGACCAGGACCACCGGTGCGTCCTTCTTGTTACCGCCCATGTGCTTCAGGACGATGAACTTCGGCGCTTCGTCGCTGCCCTTGGCCACGGCCAGGAAGGAACCCATCTTCAGCGCTTCGAGCTGCTTGCGCTCGAGGACTTCGACGTCGAAGCCATGGTCGTCGGCGAGTTTGCGCGCGACGGTGGCGAGATAGGTCGGGGTGCAGATGTTCGGCGACAGGTTGCCCAGTTCTCGGGTCAGGTTCATGCCGTTGGCGATCGCGCGCGCCTGCGCCAGCGAGGCCTTGGCGGTGGCGTCGGCCAGCGGCAGGGCCAGCGTGACCTTGCGCACGCCGCTCAGGGCCGGATCCTTCTTGCTCTTTTGCGCGTCGGTGCGGAATTCGCTCTCGTTGGCGGCGAGGACGATGGCGCAGGTGGCCCAGTCAGGCGTGCGCTCTTTCACTTCCGTCATCGGAAATGCGATAATGGCGTCTGCCGCGCCCAGCGACGCGAAGGCTTTGAACGTCGCGCCGATCGCGCTCATGAAGTTCTTCTCGCCTACCGCCTCGTCCGCGCCCATCCCGACCAGCAGCACGCGCTGCGCGGCCACACCGGCCACGCCGCGCAGCAGCAGGGTCGAGCCGGCCTTGCCGGTGATATCGCCCGACTTCAGCGCCGCGGTGATTTCACCGGTTTGATCGAGGGCTTTCGCAGCCTGCGACAGTTTTTTGTTTTCGAACACCGCCACTGCGACGCAGCCCGTCTTGGCCGCGGCCAGGGTGTTTTTTGTGTCGAATGCTTTTATGCTAAAGTCCATTTGATTCTCCATTTCGTTTTATGTGCATCTGGTTCAACCAATGCTCAACCTGCAATTATAACTATCGAATGATTTTTCAACGCGCCCTGCATCGTGAATTAGCCAGCGCAGCCGGGGCAGCCTTCACGGTATTGTTCTCGGTGTGCGTCACCTGGACCCTGATCGCCATCCTCGGCAGGGCCGCGGGCGGACGGGTCGCTTCCAGCGACGTCGTCGCCTTGATCGCGTTTCAATCGCTGAATTATCTGCCAACTGTCCTGATCCTCACCAGCTTTATTTCGGTGCTGGTGGTGGTCACGCGCAGCTACCGCGATTCCGAAATGGTCGTCTGGTTCGCCTCGGGCCAGTCGCTGGTCGCCTGGATTCGTCCGGTGCTGACCTTCGGCATCCCGCTGGTGCTGCTGGTGGCGGCGCTGTCGCTGGTGGTGGCGCCCTGGGCCAAGATGAAAAGCGCCGAATTCATCCAGCGCTTCGAAAAGCGCGAAGACCTGAAACGCGTGGCGCCCGGCCAGTTCCGCGAATCCTCGTCGAGCGACCGCGTGTTCTTTGTCGAAGGCAGCACCAACGGATCGACCGTGGTGAAGAACGTCTTCGTCAGCACCAACCAGAAGGACGGCAGCTCGATCGTCGTGGCGCGCGAAGGCGTGGTCGAATCGGACGGCAAGGGCGGCCAGTACCTGGTGCTGAAAAACGGCCGGCGCTACCAGGGCGTGCCGGGCCAGGCCGATTTCCAGTCGATGGAGTTCGAGCGCTACAGCATGCGCGTGGCGACCAAGGTGCCGGTGCTGGGCGCCGACGTGCCGCTCGACGCGCTGCCGATGTCGGCGCTGCTGGCCGTGGAGAGCCAGTACACGCGCTCCGAACTGCTGTCGCGGATCTCGGCGCCGATCATCTGCCTGATCCTGATCCTGCTCGCCATTCCGCTCGGCTTCGTCAATCCGCGCGCCGGCAGTTCGGCCAACCTGCTGCTGGCGCTGCTGATCTTCTTCACTTATAACAACCTGGTCAGGATGACCGAGGCCAGCGTCAAGCAGGACAAGGTCGACTTCGCGATGGCCTGGTGGCCGCTGCACCTGATCGTCGCGATCATCGTCGTCGCGCTGTTCCTGTGGCGCCTGAACGTGAACCACCATTACCATCCGCTGGTCCTGATCAATGCCTGGAAGCGGCGCCGCTTGTTGAAGCATGCGCATGCGGCCCCCCAGGTGGAGTCCCGATGAAAGTACTGCAGCGTTATTTTGCGATCAATATCACGCAGGCGGTCGTCTTCGTGCTGGTCGCCTTGCTCGGCCTGATCTCCTTCATGGACCTGACCTCCGAGCTGCCTTCGGTCGGCAAGGGCAACTACATGTTCCAGCACGCGCTGCTCTACGTGGCGCTGATGCTGCCCGGGCACGTGTACGAAGTGATGCCGGTGGCGGCGCTGATCGGCACCATCTACGCGATGGCGCAGTTCGCGCAAAGCTCCGAGTTCACGATCATGCGCGCCTCGTCGATGTCGACCCGGATGGCGGGCTGGATGCTGTTCAAGATCGGCATCGTGTTTGTCGTCGTCACCTTCATCTTCGGCGAACTGATCACGCCGCGCACCGCGCCGCTGGCCGAACGGGTGCGCCTGTCGGCCAAGGGCGCCACGCTGGCCTCCGAATTCCGTTCGGGGATGTGGACCAAGGATAACGTGCATGCCGAAGGGCCGAACGGCACCCGCGGCCCGATCATCGGCTCGCGCTTCTTCAACGCGCGCCAGATCCGCCCCGACGGCCAGCTGCAGGACGTGCGCCTCTACGAATTCGATAACGCCATGCGCATGCGCGCGATCATCACCGCGGCCAGCGCGAGCTTCAGCGGCAACGGCATCTGGCGCCTCTCGGACGTGACCGAAACCCTGTTCGCCAACAGCCGCACGCTGCCCCTGCCGGGCGCGCCGGTGCCGCAGGGCCAGACCATCCAGAGTACCTACGGCCAGGAGACGAGCGCGGTCGCCACCCGCAAGCTCGCCGCCAAGGACCTGGTCTCGGAAATCACGCCGAAGATCCTGCAGGTATCGCGGCGCGATCCGGAGCGCATGTCGGCCAACGAACTGGCCGTGTATTCGCGCCACCTGGCCGAGAACCGCCAGGAGAGCGAGCGCTTCCAGATCGCGTTCTGGAAGAAGATCATCGGTCCGCTCTCGATCTTCGTCCTGATGGCGCTGGCCTTGCCCTTCGCTTACCTGCACACGCGCAGCGGCGGCGTGAGCCTGAAAATCTTCATCGGCATCATGATCGGCATCAGCTTCATCCTGATCGATTCGCTGTTCTCGCATCTCGGCCTGCTGTCGACCTGGCCGGCTTTCCTGACGGCGGTGGCCCCGAGTTTGCTGTTCCTGCTGTTGGCAATCGGCGCGCTGCGCTGGGTGGAGCGACACTAATGAAAAATGCACTTGTCTTGTTTGCCCATGGGGCGCGCGCCGCTTCCTGGGCGGCCCCGTTCGAGCGCCTGCGCGACGCCAGCGCGGCGCGCCTGCCCGATCGCGCTGTGCGCCTGGCCTTCCTGGAGTTGATGGAGCCGCGCCTGCCCGAAACGGTGGCCCAGCTCGTGGCCGATGGCGTCACCGATGTCACGATCGTGCCGGTGTTCCTGGGGCAGGGCGGGCATTTGCTGCGCGACTTGCCGCTGCTGGCCGAGGGATTGCGCGCCGCGCATCCGGGCTTGACGCTGACCGTTGCCGGCGCGGTGGGTGAAGACCCGAATGTGCTGGCGGCGATGACGGACTATTGTGTCCGCTCGGTCGGGTAGGGTGGGCGCCTGAGCCCACCCTGCCATCTCAATCCAGATCCGCCGCGTCGTGCCGCTCCGGCACCTGCTCGTCCGGATTGCCGCGCACCTTGTTCACCCGGCGCCCGCGCTTGACGGCGGGACGCGCGGCGACTTCATCGGCCCAGCGCCGCACCTGCTTGTATTCGTGCACCGACAGGAACTCGCCCGCTTCGTACAGCTCTCCCTGCACCAGCGCGCCGTACCAGGGCCAGATCGCCATGTCGGCGATCGTGTATTCGTCGCCGGCGATATAGCGGTTGTTCGCAAGCTGGCGCTCGAGCACGTCGAGCTGGCGCTTGACTTCCATCGCGTAGCGGTCGATCGGGTATTCCAGCTTTTCCGGCGCGTAGGCATAGAAATGGCCGAAGCCGCCGCCGAGCAGGGGGCCGGAGCCCATTTGCCAGAACAGCCAGTTCAAGGCCTCGGTGCGCGCGGCCGGGGCGGTGGGCAGGAAGGCGCCGAACTTTTCCGCCAGGTAGAGCAGGATCGCGCCCGATTCGAACACGCGCACCGGGGTCGCGCCGCTGCGGTCCATCAGGGCCGGGATCTTCGAATTCGGATTGACCTCGACGAAGCCGCTCGAGAACTGCGCGCCTTCGTTGATGCGCACCAGCCAGGCATCGTACTCGGCGCCGGCGTGACCGGCGGCCAGCAGTTCTTCGAGCATGATGGTGACCTTCTGGCCGTTCGGCGTGGCCAGCGAATACAGCTGCAGCGGATGCTTGCCGACCGGTAGTTCGGCCTCGTGGGTCGGACCGGCGACCGGCCGGTTGATATTGGCGAACATGCCGCCGTTCGATGCCGGCGGGGTCCAGACTTTCGCCGGCACGTAATTCGATTCTTCAGCCATCGATTTCTCCTCGTTCGTTGTCGACCACGCGCCTGCCGCGGGGCAGGCACGGCTTGTCATTCCTGAACGAGAAGCTTACCCCAGTCCGCGCAATTGCGTTGGCGAGGGTCCAACTGACGAAGCCTTGTTCCGCGTCAGCTCGCGATGCCGCCGCCCGGTTTGACAGGGTCCGCGAATCCACTGACACTGCTCAGGCGTTTCCGGCCGCCTCCCTCACTTCCGACCACCAGCGCCGCCATGCTCCCACCCTTCGTCAAACAGATGATCGCCACCATCCTGCGGCCACACGCGGACGCGGCGCCTTCCTGGGACAACATGCGGCTCCCGACCGGCCTGTTCGCGCAGACCCGTTGCACGCGCCACATCGATGCCACCGCGCGCCGCGTGGCCGCGATGGGCACCAGGATCACGCGCTTGTCGAACCGCCTGCATGCCGGCAGCGTGCCGGGCATGGTCGACGGCGACCGCAGCCTGCGCCGCATGCTGGACGAACTGAAGGAAGAATTGACCGGCATGCGCCGCAACCTGGCGCGCTGGCACAGCCACGAATGCGCGGGACGCGCCGGCAAGCGCCTGGAAGCGGCGATCGGGCGCCTGAACCGGGTCAACGCCGCCACCCATGCGGCGGCCGACGGGCTGATGCGGCAAATCGAGGAATACGACGCGCGCGCGTCCTGTCCCGGCTCGCTCTAAGAACCTATCCCAGTAGGGAATGAGTCGTTGCTGACGCGCCTGACAAGCGGCTGCTGCGTTGCTCGTCGTTGCATGGCTCGCCATGCGGCCTCCTCGCGCCTTGCCCCCGCTTGCCATGCATCGTCATCAACTTCCTCCTCCCTACTGGGATAGGTTCTAAGCGCGCGCCGCCAGCGGCGGCTGGTGCACGCGCAAGCGCAGCGCCTCGCCGATCATCACCAGCACCGGTCCATGCGCGGCATCGAGCCCGCGCGCCAGATCCGCCAGCAGCAGGCGTTCGATGCGCTCGTCAGGGCGGCTGCAGTTTTCCACCACCACCACCGGCGTATCGGGACGCCGCCCTTGTGCCAGCAGGCGCTCGGCGGTCGCGGCCGCTTCGCGCCCGCCCATGTACTGGACCAGGGTGTCGGTGTGGGGCAGGGCGGCGTGGTCCGGCTGGTCGGGGCCGGTACTCGAGGTAAAGAAGGCGACGCTGCGCGCGACGCCGCGTTTGGTCAGCGGCTGCTTGGTGGCGGCCGCGGCGGCCACGGCGGTGGTGATGCCGGGGACGACCTCGACCTCGATGCCCTCGGCTTCGAGCGCGCGCAACTCTTCGTCGGCGCGCCCGAACAGCATCGGGTCGCCGCCTTTCAGGCGCACGATGGTCTTGAATGTGAATGCGCAGTCGACCAGCAGCCGGTTGATCGCGTCTTGCGCCGTGGAGCGCTGGCCCGAGCGCTTGCCGACCGAGATCAGCTCGGCTGGCCCGCACAGGGCCAGCATGTCGGGGGTGACGAGGGCGTCGTAGAGGACGACATCGGCTTGCTGCAGGAGACGCGCGCCGCGCACGGTGATCAGGTCGGCGGCGCCGGGCCCGGCGCCCACCAGCCAGACCTTGCCGGCTTGCCTGCCGGATCGCTGCGGCAGCTCGCGCTGCGGCACTTCATTTTCCAGCAAGGACATGCGCGCTCCTGACTTATTCGCCTAGACGAATCATACCCGCGGCAACAGTCTGGTGCGTGACTTCATCGATCAGGATAAAGGCGCCGGTGGCGCGGATGTCGGCATAGGCGTCGGCCGCCAGCGGTTGCTGCACGGTTAGACCGATGCGCGCGATGTCGTTCAGCTTCAATCCCTCGGCCGGGTTTTCCACGACCTTGCGCTGCTGGGTGTTGATGTCCAGCAGCGTGTCCACCTTCGTGATCTTGGCCGCCGTCTGGCGCGTGCCGTGCTTGATCCAGTACTTGCGGCGCAGGTCGAGCGGTTCGTCCGACATCCAGCACACGTCCGCCACCACCTGCTTGAGCAGGGTCGCCGGGGCGTCGGCGCCGGAGAGCGTATCGCCGCGCGAGATGTCCAGGTATTGATCGAGCAGCAGCGTGACCGAGGCGCCGGCGGCGGCGCTGTCGAGCGCGCCGTCGAAGGTCAGGATTTGCTTGACCGTGGCACTCTGGCCGGAAGGCTGGACCACCAGCTTGTCGCCGACGGCGACGCTGCCCGACTCGATGCGGCCCATGTAGCCGCGGAAATCGTTGGCCTCGTGGCCGTTGTGACGGGCAACCAGCTGCACCGGGAAGCGGAAGGGCGCATCGTGCGCTTCGTCGTAGACCGTGATGTTTTCCAGCAGCTCGATCAGGGTCGGGCCGGTGTACCAGCCCATCTTCTCGGAGCGCTCGACGACGTTGTCGCCGGCCAGGGCCGACAGCGGAATCGCGGTCACGTCCTTCAGGCCGAGCGAATCGGCGAACGCGCGGTAGGCGCTCACGATGCGGTCGTAGATCGCCTGGTCATAGCCGATCAAATCCATCTTGTTGACGGCGACGATCACGTGCTCGATCTGCAGCAGGTGGGCCAGCGTCGAGTGGCGCTTGGTCTGGATGAGCAGGTCCACGCCGCCGTCTTCACGGAGTTTGACCTTCGAGACGTCGACCAGGATGATCACGGCATCGGCCGTCGAAGCGCCGGTCACCATGTTGCGGGTGTACTGCTCGTGGCCCGGGGTGTCGGCGATGATGAACTTGCGCTTCGGGGTGGCGAAATAACGGTAGGCCACGTCGATCGTGATGCCTTGTTCGCGCTCGGCTTCGAGGCCGTCGGTCAAGAGCGACAGGTCGATGGTGTCGCCCACGGTGCGCTTGTGCTTCGAACGCGAGACGGCGGCCAGCTGGTCGGCGAAGATGCCCTTGCTGTCGAACAGCAGGCGCCCGATCAGGGTGCTCTTGCCGTCGTCCACCGAGCCGGCCGTGATGAAGCGCAGCAGGCTGTGCTGGGTGAGTTTGTCGAAGGTGTTATCAATAAGGGCGTTCATCAGAAATATCCTTGCTTCTTGCGTTTTTCCATCGAGGCTTCGGAGGTCTGGTCGTCCATCCGGGTCGCGCCGCGTTCGGTCACTTGCGTCACGGCCGTCTCGGCAATGATCGCCTCCACGGTCGACGCATCCGACGATACCGGGCAGGTGCAGCTGATGTCGCCCACGGTACGGAAGCGCACGATTTGCGTTTCGACCGTTTCGCCTTCCCTCAAAGGCGTCAGCGGGGTGAGCGGCACCAGCAGGCCGTTGCGCGGAATCACCTGACGCTCATGCGCAAAATAAATCGTCGGCAATTCCAGCTGTTCGCGCGCGATGTACTGCCACACGTCGAGTTCGGTCCAGTTCGAAATCGGGAACACGCGCATGTTCTCGCCCGGATGGACGCGGGTGTTATACAAGTCCCACAATTCCGGACGCTGGGCCTTCGGGTCCCACTGGCCGAATTCGTCGCGGAAGGAAAAGATGCGTTCCTTGGCGCGCGCCTTTTCCTCGTCGCGGCGGGCGCCACCGATGCAGGCGTCAAAACCATGTTCGGCAATCGTTTCCAGCAGCGTCACGGCCTGCGCGGCATTCCGCGAGTCGGTGGCCGGGTTGCGCAGGCGCACCGTGCCCTTCTTGATCGAATCCTCGACCGAGCCGACGATCAGGCGCTCGCCCAGTTCCGCCACGCGCTTGTCGCGGAAGGCGATCACTTCGTCGAAATTGTGGCCGGTGTCGATGTGCACCAGCGGGAAGGGGAATTTACCCGGTCGGAAAGCCTTTTCGGCCAGGCGCAGCAGCACGACCGAGTCCTTGCCGCCTGAGAACAGCAGGGCGGGGTTGCTGCATTCGGCGGCCACTTCGCGCAGGATGTGGATCGCTTCCGATTCGAGGGCGTCGAGGTGGCGCGCGTTGACGGTGGCCAGGATGCCGGCGTTGTCAGAGAGCTTGGTCATGGGTTGCCTTGTATTCTTTGGTGGCTCAAACGGCCACGGATTTAATGCGAATCAATTTACCGTCGACTAAGTGCAGGCCGCATTCCTTCGATTCCGGGTTTTCCCACCACCAGCGTCCGGCGCGCACGTCCTCGCCCGGTTGGGTCGCGCGGGTGCAGGGTTCGCAGCCGATCGACGGATAGCCGCGGTCGTGCAGCGCGTTGTACGGCACCTTGTTGGCGCGGATGTATTCCCAGACTTCCGCTTCGGACCAGTCCGCCAGCGGATTGAACTTGACCATGCCGTGCGCCGGATCGTCTTCCTGAACGTTCAGCTCGGCACGCGTGCTCGACTGGGCGCGGCGCTGGCCGGTGATCCAGGCTTTCTTGCCGGCCAGGGCATGCCCGAGCGGCTCGACCTTGCGGATGCGGCAGCATTCCTTGCGCATCTCGACGCTGTCGTAGAAGGCGTTCAGGCCGTTCTGGCTGACATAGCGCTCCACCGCCAGCGGATCGGGGCGGAACAGGGCGATCTCGACGCCGTAGGTCGCTTTCACCGCATCGAGCATGTCCAGGGTTTCCTTCGGCAGGCGGCCCGTTTCCAGCGAGAAGATGCCGATTGGCAGATCTGCGCGCAGGATCAGGTCGGTCAGCACCATGTCCTCGGCGGCCAGGCTGGAGGCGAACACGGCCGGCGTGAACTCGGCCGCGATGCGCGCCAGGATGGCTTGCGTGTCCTGCACGCGGGTGGCGAGATCGCTCATGCTTGGCCCTTAAATGCCCGCGCCGAGGTCGGCGTGTTCGAGCGGCACGTCGCGTTCCTTGCGGCGAAACAGCGGCAGCGGCTGGTCGACCGAAGCCTGGTAGGTTTCGGAAAACACCGTCAGGCCCTTCAGCGCGTCATGGATCGAGCGGTCCTGGCGCGTGGCGTAGGCATTGAAGCCGACCCGCGCCATCGAGAACAACTGGTCGCGCAGCACGTCGCCGATCGCGCGCAGCTCGCCCTTATAGCCCAGGCGCTTGCGCACGTTGAAGGCGATCGAATAGCCGCGGCCATCGGAAAATTTCGGGAAGTCCACGGCGATCACGGCGAAGCGGTCGGAATCGCCCTTGAGCGCTTCGAAGCGCTCGTCGGCGGCGATCCAGACGCCGAGTTCGGCGCGTGCGGACAGCGTGTCCTTCTGCGCCAGCCAGACCGTCAAGGGCACGATGATCTTGCCTTCGGGGACGACGACGGTTTCCGCCGCATCGGTCTCGAGCAGGCGCAGCACGCTCCAGTCGTCGGCCACCACTTCGCGGCCGCGGATGATTTCTTTATGTGCTTCAAGCATGGTCTTCTCCTACCAGTTCGCCCTTCGAGATCGGCGTGGCGTACACGTGTTCCTTGAATGGCGCGATCCCCAGGCGCTGGGCCGTCTCGGCGAAGCGTTCGCCTTCGAAGCGCTGCGCCACGTACACCTGCAGCAGGCGAGCCACGACTTCCGGCATCTGGCCGCCCGAGAAGGACGGTCCGATGATCTTGCCGATGGCCGAGTTGTTGCCCTGCGCGCCGCCGATCGAGACCTGGTACCACTCGCTGCCGTCCTTGTCGACGCCCAGCACGCCGATCGAACCGACGTGGTGGTGGCCGCAGGCGTTGATGCAGCCCGAGATGTTCAGTTCGATGTCGCCGATGTCGTGCTGGAAGTCGAGGTTGTCGAAACGCTCGGCGATGGCGGCCGCGATCGGGATCGATTTCGCATTCGCCAGCGAGCAGAAATCGCCGCCCGGGCAGGAAATGATGTCGGTGAGTAAGCCGATATTCGGCGTGGCCAGGCCTTTCGCCTTGGCCAGGGACCAGAGTTCGAACAGGTTGGACTGCTTGACGTCGGCCAGCACCAGGTTTTGCTCGTGGGTCACGCGCAGCTCGCCGAAGCTGAACTTGTCGGCCAGGTCGGCCACGAAGTCGATCTGCTCGGCGGTGGCGTCGCCCGGCGGCACGCCGGTTTTCTTCAGCGACAGCACGACCGATGCATAGCCCGGCACCTTGTGCGGCTTGACGTTACGCTGGAGCCAGTTGGCGAAGGGTTTACTGTCGGCATGGGCCGCGAGCGGATCGATGGCCGCCAGGGTGGCGTAGGCAGGCGCCTCGAAATAGGCCGCGACGCGGTCGTATTCTTCGCGCGTCAGGGTTTCCGGGCCATCCTTCAGGTCTTGCCACTCTTCCTCGACCAGGCGCGAGAATTCTTCCACGCCCAGGGCTTTGAGCAGGATCTTGATGCGGGCCTTGTACTTGTTGTCGCGCCGCCCGTACGAGTTGTACACGCGCATCACGGCTTCGGTATAGGTCAGCAGGTGCTGCCAGGGCAGGAAGTCGCGGATCACGCTGCCGATGATGGGCGTGCGTCCCATGCCGCCGCCGGCCATGAACTTGAAGCCGGCTTCGCCCGCCTCGTTATGGGTCAGGGTCAGGCCAATGTCGTGGATCGCGATCGCGGCGCGGTCTTCCACGGCGCCATTGATCGCCACCTTGAACTTGCGCGGCAGGGCGATGAATTCGGGGTGGAAGGTGCTCCACTGGCGCAGGATTTCGGCGAACGGACGCGGATCCATGATTTCGTCCGCCGCCACGCCGGCAAATTCGTCGGTCGTGATGTTGCGGATGCAATTGCCCGAAGTCTGGATCGCGTGCATTTCGACCGAGGCCAGGTCGCGCAGGATGTCCGGCGTCTGCTCGAGCTCGATCCAGTTGAACTGGATGTTCTGGCGCGTCGTGAAGTGGCCATAGCCGCGGTCGTACTTGCGCGCGATATGGGCGAACATGCGCATCTGCGCGCTCGACAGCAGGCCATACGGCACGGCGATGCGCAGCATGTAGGCGTGGCGCTGCATGTACAGGCCGTTTTGCAGGCGCAGCGGCAGGAACTCTTCTTCGGTCAGCTCGTCGTTCAGGCGGCGCGCAACCTGGTCGCGGTACTGCGCAATGCGCTCGCGGACGATGAGATGGTCGTATTGGTCGTAACGGTACATAAGTATCCTATGGAGCGGGTCGCGGGAACCCTTGGCTAGCTTGCATGGTAAGCCCCGGCAGCCTTATTCCAAACGACTGACAATTTATTTGCTTATATACGGTAGGGGCATAAGCAATCGCATAAAATAGAGCTTGGCGTTTCCACACCATTGAACAACAACAGGAATGAACCTTCACCAACTGCGTTTCGTGCGCGAAGCCGTACGCCAGAATTACAACCTGACCGATGCCGCCAAGGCCTTGTTCACCTCCCAGCCGGGGGTGTCGAAAGCCATCATCGAGCTCGAGGAAGAGCTCGGCGTGGACATCTTCACGCGCCACGGCAAGCGGATCCGCGGGCTGACCGAGCCCGGCCGCCTGGTGCTCGAGTCGGTCGAGCTGATCATGCAGGAAATCGAAAGCCTGAAACGGATCGGCAAGGAATACGCGGCCCATGACAGCGGCAGCTTCACCATTGCCACCACGCACACCCAGGCGCGCTACATGTTGCCGAAGGTGGTGCAGGCCTTCATGCTGAAGTTTCCCAAGGTGCGCTTGTCTTTATTGCAAGGCAATCCCAAGCAGATCGCCGACATGGTCAAGAGCGGCCAGGCCGATCTCGCCATCGCCACCGAAGCCATTGCGGCCATGGACGGTCTGGTGACCATGCCTTGCTACCAGTGGGAGCATGTGGTGGTGGTGCCGCCGGAACACGATTTGCTGCGTTCGAAAGCCGTCTCGCTGGAAGAGATTGCGACCTATCCGCTGATCACTTACGATGCCGCCTTTGCCGGGCGCAGCAAGATCGACCATGCGTTCAGCCTGCGCGAACTGAAGCCGGACGTGCTGCTGGAAGCGATCGACGCCGACGTCATCAAGACCTATGTCGAACTCGGCATGGGGGTGGGCATCATTGCCGGCATGGCCTTCGACGTCGAGCGCGACCGCAACCTGCGCACGATTCCCGTGGGCCACCTGTTCGGCATGAACGTGTCGCGCGTGGCGGTCAAGCAGGGCGCCTACCTGCGCAGTTATATTTATACTTTCATCGAGCTGCTGGCCCCCAGCCTGACACGCAAGATGGTCGAAGCCGCGATGCGCGGCGGCGAGAACTATGAGCTGTAAGAGAAAAACATGAACAATCAACAAGTTGCCAAATATTACGCCCTGCTGGGTGAAGCCCTCGAGGACAAGTATCTCGAGCCGGACATGGACGAAGACATCGACGACATGAGCATCCACCTCGGCAACGTGCTGGCCGGGCACACGGTGCTGGAACTGGGCTGCGGCACCGGCTTCTGGACCGAAGTGGCGGCCGAGTCGGCGCAATCGGTGCTGGCGCTCGACATCAATGCTTCGCTGGTCGACATCGCGCGCGAGCGTCCTATGGCCGAAGGCAAGGTCGCGTTTCGCGTGGCGGATGCCCTCGAGCTGCCGGAAGACATCGGCACATTTTCCGCGGTGCTGGTCAGCTTCCTGTGGTCGCACCTGAACAAGAAAGAGCAGGAGCAATTGCTGGCGACGCTGAAAAAGCGTCTCGGCAAGGATGTGCTGCTGGTGCTGCTCGACGACGCCTTCGTCGAAGGCTTCAGCGAAACCATCGCCCGCACTGATCCGGACGGCACGACCTACCAGATCATGACCACGCCCGAGGGCGAGCGGATCGAGATGGCGAAGAGTTACCAGTCGGACAGCGCCCTGCGCAAGCGCCTGGGCAGTGTCGTGAAAGAGATCAAGATCGAGCGGATCGAGTTCTTCTGGATCCTGACCTGCAGGTTGAAGTAAGCCATCAAAAAAAAAGCGGCCGATGACCGGCCGCTTTTTTTTGTCCAAAATAATCAGAACGCGTGACGCACGCCGACGGTGAACGCGGTCGGATCCGCACCCAGCGCGGTCGCCACCGGCGTCACGGTCGTCGACGACGAGTTCAGGCCGAACACGGCGCGCTCGTTGTTGCGCATCGAGCCATAGCTGGTGTAGACGTTGGTGCGCTTCGACAGCGCGTACGAATAGGCCACGGCCCAGGCGTTGCCGCGTGCGCCGCTTTCGATCTCGTTGCGCTGCAAGTTCACGAAGAACTTATTCATGCCCATGGTGTAGGCCGCGCCGACGTTGATCTGCTCGAACTCGTTGTTGGCGCCGGCCTGGTCGGCCGCCAGGTAGTTGGCCTTGAAGTCGAAGTCGCCCAGCTTGTAGCCGGCGCCGATGGCGACTTCCTTGTCGTCCTCGGTGGCCAGGCGCTCGAGCCGGTGGTAGCCGGCGCCGACGTAAAACGGGCCGTTCGCGTATTCCAGCGCCACGCCCATCAGGTTGCCCGACGGACCGTCGGTGCTGCGCTCGCCGGCCGAGTAAGCGGCCAGCAGACTGAAGCCCGACATCGGAGCGCTCTTGAAGTTCACCGAATTCGACAGGCGGCGCGTCAGGCGGTTGGTCGTGAACGAGGACAGGTTGCTGCCGTAGAAGCCCTGGCCGAAGACGTCGGTGGCGGCGGCAACCGAGGCGATCGGGCTGTATTCGCGGCCCACGGTGATCTGGCCGAAGCCGCCTTGCAGGCCCACCACCGAGCGGCGGCCGAACAGAGCGGAATCCGCGGCGCCGGTGTCGAGGGCGACCCCCGCCTCGATATTGAAAATGGCTTTCAGGCCATTGCCCAGGTCTTCAGTACCGCGAAAGCCCAGGCGGCTGCTCGACTGGTTGCCCGAGTTGATGACGGTGCGGCGCTTCTCGCCCGGTGCGTCGCTGTCCTCGATGGCGACGGCCGCGTCCATGATGCCGTAGATGGTGACGTTGGACTGCGCATGCGCGAACAGCGGAAGGGTCGTGATCAGCGCGGCGGCCAGGGCTTTGTATTGCATGAAGATCTCCAATAAGGTGACGAAGGATTGAGTCGGGAAACTCAAGGTCCAGCGCATCTTATCGAGACAATATGTCCACTTGATGACAGCTTGCCATGCCGCCGGCGCGGCCGATACTCAGACGGTGTGGCCCGCCACCGGCAGCACGATGTCGATCCGCGTGCCGGGCGCCTCGTCGGCGCCGATGGTGATTTCGCCCTTTAACGCCCAGACCCGCTCGCGCATGCCCACCAGGCCGAGCGACTCGGCCTTTTCCAGGTCTTGCTCGCGGATGCCGCGCCCGTCGTCGCGGATCGTGATCAAGAGTTCGCTGTTGATCCGGTACAGATTCATCGTCACCTGGCTGGCGCCGGCGTGACGCGCGATGTTGGTGAGCGCTTCCTGGATGATGCGGAAGATGGCCGTGCTGGCCTTGTCGTCCAGGCGCAGCTCGGCTTCGTCGGCCAGCAGTTCGCAGGCGATGCCGTGGCGTAGCGTGAAGTCGTCGCGCAAGCCCTGCAGGGCGAAGTAGAGCCCGCCTTCGTCGAGGGCGCGCGGGCGCAGGTTGGTGGCGATGCGGCGCAGCGAGATGATCGCCGTGAGCAGGTTGCCGTCCATCCCGTGGATCAGGCGCAGCGCTTCCGGGGTGTGGCCGCAGGCATCCTGCAACAGGGTCAGGTCCATGCGCAGCGACGCCAGCAGCTGGCCGAGGTCGTCGTGCAGTTCGCGCGCGATATGGGTACGCTCTTCCTCGCGGATGGTTTGCAGGGCCGAGGAGAGCTGGCGCAACTGGTCGTGCGAGCGGGTCAGCTTGCGCTGCACCCGCTGGCGCTCGGACACGTCGCGCAGGATGATGGTGTAGACGGTGTGCCCGTCGTGCATGGTATCGGCCAGCGAGCCTTCGATCGCGAAGGATTCGCCGTCGGCGCGCCGGCCGGTGCCGGCGTAGTCGGTGCCGCGCCGGCCGGCCCGGCCATCGGCCTGGAAATACGCGAGCGGCGTGGCGTCGGTGGCGGCGGGCGCGGCGATGAAGCGCGCCAGCGGGCTGCCTTCCATCTGCTGCACGGTCACGCCGAACATGCTGGCGGCGGCCGGATTGGCCAGCACGATGCGGCTCGTTTCGTCGGCCGCGATGATCGCTTCGCCCGCGTTGTGGACGATGCCGCGGCTGTGGCGGGTCGGCGCATCGGCCGCGGTCAGGCCGTCGATGCGGGCCAGCAGGCGCCCGCCCAGGATGCCGAGCGCGAACATCGCCAGGCCACGCCCGCGCGGGCGCCCACTGCGCTGTCGTTTCATTTGGATATGCCTGACGTAACGTCCGCGACTGCGGACCAAGCGCTACGATACGGCGGGCGGAGGGGAGGCTGCTTGAGCGGAAACAAGCGCGAACTGTCGCGCTAGGGCGCGCGCCACATCCTACATCTGCTTGAACAAGTGCAAGAAGCTGCGGCTCACTTCCAGCTTTTCCGGGCGACCCTTGACCAGCACCAAGTGGCGTCCGCGGATATCGCGCGTCACGCCCTCGATGGCGTTGACGTTGACCAGCGTGGCGCGGTGGATTTGCCAGAACAGGGCCGGGTCGAGTTCGTCGGCCAGGTCGCGCACGGGCTTCCTGATCAAGGCTTCGAAGCTCGAGGTCTGGACGCAGGTATATTTCTCGTCGGAACGGAAGAACAGGATGTCCTCGACCGGGATCATGCGCAAGTCCTGGCCGATGCTGGCCTGGATCCATTGCAGGTGTTTCGGCTTCGGCGCGGCGATCTTTTCCGCCAGTTGCGACAGCATCGCCGTGACGCTGTCGTTGACGACCAGCTCCGGTGTGTTGTCCAGGCGCGCTTTCAGGCGCGCCTTCAGGCGTTCCACCGTCACCTTCAGGCGCTCGGGTTCGGACGGTTTCAGCACGTAATCGACGGCGCCGCGCTCGAAGGCCTCGACCGCGTACTGGTCGTAGGCGGTGACGAACACGATCTGGCTGCGCTCGCCGATCTCGCGCGCCGCTTCGATGCCGGTCTTGCCCGGCATGCGGATGTCGAGGAAGGTGAAGTCCGGCTTGCACTGGCCGACCAGTTCGACCGCTTCCTCGCCATTTTTCGCTTCGCCCACGATGTCCAGTTCCGGCCACACCTGTTCCAGGCGCATGCGCAATTGGTCGCGCATCAGTCTTTCGTCATCGGCAATAATCGCGGTCGGCATGGTCGTGGTCCTGGCGGAAAGAAGAAGTAGCAATTATTCAACGAATCGGCCCCGCAAGCAAGGCCGGCGATGGTCTCAGCGCGAAACCTGGTAGGGCACCTCGACCATGGCGATCACGCCGCTCGGGCTGTTGGCGGCGATATGCAGCTGGCCGGCTTCGCCATGCAGCAAGCGCAGGCGTTCGCGGATGGTCGGCAGGCCGAGGCCGGTGCCGGTACTCGGCACCACCCCGAAACCGACGCCGTCGTCGGTGACGGTGACGCGCAGCTTGTGGTCAGCGACGTCGGCGACGATTTTCAGGGTGCCGCCCTCGGGCTTGCATTCGAGGCCGTGCTTGATCGCGTTTTCGACCATCGACTGCAGCATCATCGGCGGGAACGCGGCGCTGCGCAGGGTGTCGGGAATACGCATGTCGACGGTGAGCCGCTCTTCCATGCGCATTTTCAGCAGTTGCAGGTAGGCCGTGACCATGTCGACTTCGCGCCCGAGATTGGTCACCAGGTTGTTGTCGCGCATCTGCGGCAGCACCGCGCGCAGGTACTGGATCAGGCTGCGCTGCATGGCCGAGGCGCGCGGCGGGTTGGTCTCGATCAGGTGTTCGACGGAGGCCAGGGTATTGAACAGGAAGTGCGGCTCCACTTGCGCCTGCATCATCTGCATCCGCGCTTCGGACAGCTGGCGCTGCATCGATTCGCGTTCGGCGGCGGCGTTTGCGCTCTGGGTCTGCTGTTCGGCGCGCTTCTTGCCGCCCATCAGCGCCTTGATACCGAACAGCGCCAGCAGCAGCACGATCACGAAGCTGCGGAACCAGGTCGAGGCCTGCTTGTGATAACGCGACACTTTCGCTTCGGCCGCATCGTCCACCGCGCCTTCGATCGCCACCGACAGTTCTTCCGCGATTTGCGGCGGGAGTTCGATGTGGACCGAGTCGCTGCCGGGATGGGCGCCCTTCGGCAAGGAGAGGTCGGGCGTGGTGAGCGGGGCGCTGCCGGGACCGGTGCCGGTCGAGGGCGCCTCGGGCGCCACCGGCGGCACGGGCGGGGCGGCCGGCGCCGTGCCTTCCGGGCCGCCCGGCTTGGTTTTGTTGCGGGGATTGAAACGGATGCCGCTATCGTCGATCACGATGCTGACCTGGTCCTTGCGCGCGGCGCGCTCGGCCGCCGCGACTTCGGCCTCGACGTTGGAAAACAGTTCGTCCTGGAGAATGAGTCCGGCCATCAGGGTCAGCGCCGCGAACAGGAAGAATTTCCACCACGACAGCTGGGTGACCCAGGTGGCGACGGCATCGAAGGCGCGGTAGAGCGACGACAGGATGCCGGAAAAATGGTGCTGGGTGGAGCTGCGCGCTTGCATGTCAGGTCTTGTCGTCGATTCGTGGGCGGAGCGAGTGTACCGCGTCCCCGCCGCCCGGTGCCGGTTTGCCTTGTCTGAACGGCATGATCCAGCCCCGCAGCTGTTGGAATATTGCAACTTTACGCCGCCCCGCGGCCCTTGGCACGGGCTTTGCGACAGCCTGCACGATGCGGGGCATGGAATGCACGCCACCGCTTCCGGTGCGCCGCGTGTGCGCCGTTTGGCGACGACCACAAGTCCATACAAAAGCTGACAATCGAAAACTTTGCACGGTATGATGAATGAACAAGTTCCGCCATCCAGCCAACGATCGACGAAAGGGTACGCCGATGTCAGCCGTTCCAAAACAATTCCGCCTTGTCACCCGCAGCGACTTCGATGGACTGGTCTGCGCCGTCCTGCTCAAGCACCTGAACCTGATCGACGACATCCTGTTCGTCCATCCGAAGGACATGCAGGACGGGAAGATCGCGATCACCGAGCGCGACATCACGACCAACCTGCCCTACGTGGCCGGTGCCCACCTGGCCTTCGACCATCACCTGTCCGAAACCATCCGCAACCGCGGCCTGCGCGCCAATCACGTGATCCAGCCCGATGCGCCCTCGGCCGCGCGCGTGGTCTGGGATTACTACGGCGGCGAGAAGGCGTTCCCGGTCGGCTGGCTGGACATGATGGCCGCCGTCGACAAGGGCGACAGCGCCCGCTTCTCGCGCGAAGAGGTGCTGGAACCTGCCGGCTGGAACCTGCTCAATTTCCTGATGGACGCGCGCACCGGTCTCGGGCGTTTCCGCGACTTCCGTATCTCGAACTACCAGCTCATGATGGAACTGATCGAGGCCTGCCGCCATCATGCGATCGACGACATCATGGCGCTGCCCGACGTGCAGGAACGCACCAAACTGTATTTCGAGCACAGCAGCCAGTGCAAGGAACAGATCCGCCGCTGCGCCCGCGTGCACGGCAACCTGGTCGTGCTCGACCTGCGCGAGGAAGCGACGATTTTCGCCGGCAACCGTTTCATCATCTATGCGATGTTCCCTGAAACGAATATCTCGATCCACGTGCTATGGGGCCTGAAAAACCAGAATACGGTGTTCGCGACCGGAAAATCGATCCTGAACCGCAGCTCGAAGACGAATATCGGCAGCCTGATGCTGGAATACGGCGGCGGCGGGCATGAGAATGCGGGCACCTGCCAGGTCGATAATGCGATGGCCGACGATGTGCTCGGGGCCTTGATTCATCGGATTACCAGCGAAGGGTAGGCGCTCGATGCGCGTGGGCATGCGTGCTCACGCGGGCCCCCCACGCAACAGCCTGAACTACGCCGGCATCCGGTCGCGCACCAGGTCGCGCGCCGCGTCGGCGACCACCGGTTCACTGAGCAGCAAACCCTGCAGCGCCTCGCACCCGTGCAAGGTCAGGAAATCGCGCTGCGCCCGCGTTTCGACCGCCTCGCCGATGACCGGCATCTTGAGGTTGTGGCCGATGTCGATCAGGGTGCGCGCCATCGTGCTGCCGTCGCCGTCCGGTTCGTCGGCGGCGATCGCATGCACGGCTTCCTTCGATAACTTCAACTGGCCCACCGCCAGCTCGCGCAGGAAGCCGAGGTCGCTCATGCCCTGGCCGAATTCGTCGATCGACAGCGTCAGGCCCAACTGGCGCAGCTGCTTGGCCAGGTCGCGCACCTGGCCGGGATTGCGGATCACGGCTTCCTCGCGCAATTCGATCTGCAGGCAGGCCGGCGCCAGCCCATAGGCCTTCAGGCGCGCCGCGATGTTGGCCACGAAGTCGCGCTGGCCGTACTCGCGCGCCGACACATTCACCGTCACCGGCACGTCGGTCACGCCCAGGTCTTTCAGGTCGCGCAGGAAAGCGCAGGCCTGGTCGAGCACCCAACCGCCGAACTCGACGATGCGGCCATTTTCTTCCGCCTCGAGCAGGAAGGAAGAGGGCAGCAGCACGCCTTGCTCGGGATGGCGCCAGCGCAGCAGCGCTTCGAAGCAGGACACCTTGCCGGTGCGTGCATCGATGCAGGGCTGGTACAGCATGAACAGTTCGTCCCGTTCGATCGCATGCGACATGCCGGCGTCGAAACGCTGGCGCGCCTCGGTGGTCGATTTCATGTCGTTCGAGAAGAAATAGATCTCGTTGCGCCCGGTTGCCTTGGCGTGGTACATGGCGACATCGGCCGAGCGTACCAGGTCGGCGGCGGTGAGGCCGTCGTGCGGGTAGACGGCCACGCCGAGGCTGGCGCCGACTTCGATTTCCTTGTGCATGAAGGACACCGGCTGGGTCAGGCCCTGGCGCAGGCGTTCGATCATGCGCAGCGTGAAGCGCAGCGAGGGCTGGTTGACCAGGACCAGCACGAACTCGTCGCCCGACAATCTTGCCACGGTATCGCTGTCGCGGACCGAGGCCAGCAGGCGCCGCGCGACCACCTTCAGCACCACGTCGCCGGCCTCGTGGCCGTAGGTATCGTTGATGCTCTTGAAGTTGTTGAGGTCGATCAGGAGGATGCCGATCAGGGACTTCTGGCGCTGCGCCATGTGCAGCGCCTGTTCGAGACGGTCCCACAGCAGGTTGCGGTTGGCCAGGCCCGTGAGCGGGTCGTGGTTGACCTCGTGCTCGAGATGGGCGGTGCGCTGCTTGGTGGCGGTGACGTCCATGATGACGCCGATGAAATGGGTGGTGCGGCCTTCCTCGTCCTGCACCGGGGTGATGGACAGGTCGTTCCAGAACAGTTCGCCGTCCTTGCGCATGTTGCGAAACACCACGTTCACCGGGCGGTGCGCGGCGATCGCTTCGTGCACCTGGCGCCGCTCGTTGGCGTCCATGCCGGGCGCGGCCATGAAGCGCGAGTCGTGCCCGATGACTTCGGCGGCGGTGTAGCCGGTGATGCGCTCGAAGGCTGGGTTCACGTATTCGATCGGGCAGTCGCGCCCGTCGATGCCGGTAATGACGATGCCGTTGCTGGCCGCGTGCAGGGCACGCTCGCGCAGGCGCAGCATGCGCTCCTGGCGGCGCCGCGCCGTGATGTCCATCCCCATGCCGAACAGGTAGGGAGCGCCATTGCAGTCGACGCGCGCGCCGCACAGCAGCATCGGCGTCTCGCGCCCGCTGCGTCCGAAGACGTCGGCCTCGAGCGTGATTTCCTCGCCGTTCTCGAAGATGCGGCGCATGCTGTCGGCAATCAGGGGCCGCGTCTGCAGGTCGAACAGTTCGAGCGCGCTGGTGGCGGCCATTTCCTCGGGCGCCAGTTCGGTGATGCGTTCATGGTTACGGTTCCACAGCACGAAGCGGCCGCTGGCATTGAGGGCATACACGGTGCCCGGCAGGAAATCGACGATGGCGGCCAGCGGCGTGCGTCCCACCAGCACCGCCTCCGGCGTGTTGTCGTCGTGCACATTGTCGATGGCCGCGACCCAGAACCGGGTGACGCTGTCGGCGCCGGTCTGGGGCGACAAGGCCAGTTCCGCCGTCACCGTGGTGCCGCCGGCGTGGCGCAGCATCACCTGGTTGGTGCGGCCATGGTCCTCGGCCAGGCCATGCCAGCGCTCGCCTTTGTCTTGCGGATCGGTACCAAGCAGCACGCTCCCGAAGGGGTGCCCGATGGTGTCGTGGGCGCTAAAGCCGAGCAGCTTTTCGCACGCACTGTTCCAGGTCGCGATGATCCCGTCCTCGTTGACGAGGAAGGCCGCATTGGCTGTGGGTACGGGTATGGTCATGCTGGGCGCCTGTGGGAGGTGGGCATCCTCAGTTGGACTCGTCTAGCCTACACCCGTTCCCGAACGCGTGTCGCGGTTGTGGAGACGAAAAAAAACCACGCTGCGCGCGTGGCTTCTTTCCGTCAGGCGGAGCAGGGCATCAAGCCGCCGCGCTCTCCTGTTTTTCCGGCAGGGCGATCGCGTTGTCGACGCTGAACTGGTAGTCCTTGAACACGTGCTCGGCGCTCAGTACCTGGTAATTGCCGTCGGCCAGCTTGTGGGTCGTGTCCTTCAGGCGGTAGGTGTAATGGCCGCAGGTCCAGCAATTGAAGTTGCGCATGTGCGTGCACAGGCAGGTCTTGTCCATCACCGGCGGATTTTTCACGTCCGGATTGGCCAGCACTTCGCGGTTATACGAATTGATGTAGGCGCAGTTGCCGGTGGCGTCGAGCAGGTAGCCGTAGGATTCGCAGCCCGGGCGGATGCCGGAACCGATCGCCGGCGTGCTCTTGAGCATGCGCATCGGGTAGCCGGTGGGCGAGATGCCGTTGACGATGATGTCTTCCTCGCTGGCGCGGAAATATTCCTGCTTGACCGAATCGGGCATGCCGCATTCGCGGGTGACCGTGAAGCGGGTCGCGACCTGCACGCCGGCCACGCCTTTTTCGAGGAAGGCCACCGCGTCGGAACCGGTGAACACGCCGCCGGCCGCAATCAGGGGAATGTCGATGTTCTCCTGGCGCATGTAGGCCAGGATCTCGTCGACAATCAGGTGCAGGTCGTAGTTCTTCCAGTCGAAGCCGAAGCCGAGGTGGCCGCCGGCCAGGGGACCCTCGACGATGATGAAGTCGGGCGGCCGGTTCAGTTTCGCGACTTTGCGCAGGAACAGTTGCAACGCGCGTACCGAGGACACGATGATGCCCAGCTTGGCCTCGCGGAAGCGCGGGTGGTCCTTGATCAGCTCGAAGGAGCCGAGGTGCAGGCCGGCCGACATGGTGATGCCGTCGATACCGGCGTCCAGCGCCGAGGACAGGCGCGTGCGCAGCGTTTCCTTGGGCGCGTTCATGGTCAGCTTTTCCATGCAGTTCACGAAAATCAGGCCATCGCCTTTTTTCGCCGCCATGGTGGCGCCCACGTGCAGGCGCGTCGCTTCGGCCAGGCGTTCCAGGTCGAACTGGACCACCGCCTTGTCCATGTTGTTGATGTTGAATTTGTAGAGCTTGGTCTTGTCCTTGACGAAGGTCGTGTCGAACTTGCGGTCCGAGACGTCCTGCACCATGGCATCCGAGATATGGCCGATACCGCCCAGGCGCGCCGCTTCCAGCGCGAGCTCCGAGGTCGAAATGTCCACGCCCATTCCGCCGATCATGATGGGCACATATTCCTTGTTGCCCAGACGCAGGCGGAAATCATCAACACGTTTCATTGCTATCCTTAGACTACTTCAGTTGCCACATTCGTTGCTCTTGCCTTGTGCATTCTCAATTCTACCCCAAGCAAAAACAGGGCAGCGCGAGGCGTGCGGCGATCAAATCAAGCGGGCGCCGGGGCGGCCCGGCGTCGAATCCATCAGTCGCGGAAGTTGTTGAATGCCAGCGGCAGATCGAGGATGTCCTTTTTCAGCAAGGCCATCGCGGCCTGCAGGTCGTCGCGCTTGGCGCCGGTGACGCGCACGGTTTCGCCCTGGATGCTGGCCTGGACCTTCATCTTGCTTTCCTTGATCGCCTTGGTGATCTTCTTGGCGTCCTCGGTCTCGATGCCGTTGCGCACCTTGATCAGCTGCTTGACCTTGTCGCCGCCGATTTTTTCCACTTTTTCCTCGTCCAGGAAGCGGACGTCGACCTTGCGCTTGGTCATTTTATTGACCAGCACGTCGTACACCTGGCTCAGCTGGAAATCGGAATCGGCGAACAGCGTCAATTCTTTTTCCTTCTGCTCGACCTTGGCCGAGCTGCCCTTGAAGTCGAAACGGGTGGTGATTTCCTTGTTCGATTGCTCGACGGCATTCTTCACTTCGACCATGTCTGCTTCGCAGACCACATCAAACGATGGCATGGGGATATCCTTTTATGTTGTTGCTGCTAAATTTGCGAATGGCAGTATTTTAACGGACTAGCTGGAATAGAACGACCGTTTTCGCCGGGTCAGCCCTGCCAGCCACTATAATCGACCGGTTTTCGCTCTCTCGACTGGCCCTATCTCATGTCCATCGCACTGCCCATCGAACACGACGTTTCGCTGCAAGCCTTCAACACCTTCGGCCTGGCCGCGCGCGCGCGCCACTACCTGCGCGTCACCGCGCCCGGCCAGCTCGACGCGCTGGACGGCGTCGCCGCCTTGGCGGGCCTGCCCCGCTTCGTGCTCGGCGGCGGCAGCAACGTGCTGCTCACGCGCGATGTCGAGGCCCTGGTCCTGCACATGGCGATCGAGGGCAGGGAAGTGCTCGGCGAGGAAGACGGCAAGGTGCTGGTGCGCGCCGGCGCCGGCGAGAACTGGCATGCCTTCGTCGACTATACGCTCGCGCAAGGTCTGGGCGGGCTGGAAAACCTGTCGCTGATCCCGGGCACGGTGGGTGCGGCGCCGATCCAGAACATCGGCGCCTATGGCCTCGAGATCAAGGATGTGTTCCATTCGCTGACCGTGTTCGACCCGGCCAGCGGCACGCGCCGCGTCCTGCGCGGGCCGGACTGCCGCTTCGGCTACCGCGACAGCGTGTTCAAGCACGCCGAGGGCGCCAAGCTGGTGGTGCTGGACGTGACCTTCGCCCTGCCGCGCGCCTGGCAGCCGAACCTGCGCTATGCCGAACTGGCCCAGGCGGTCGAGGCCGCGGGGATCAGCGCGCCGACGCCGCGCCAGGTGAGCGATACGGTCGTCGCGATCCGGCGCCGCAAGCTGCCCGACCCGGCCGAGATCGGCAACGCCGGCAGCTTCTTCAAGAATCCCGTGGTAGCGGCCGAGGCGTGCAGTGCGCTATTGGAACGCTTCCCGCAACTGGTGCACCACGTCCAGGCCGACGGCAGCGAAAAGCTGGCGGCGGGCTGGCTCATCGACCAGTGCGGCTGGAAAGGGAAACGGCTGGGCGCGGCCGGCGTCTATCCGAAGCAGGCGCTGGTGCTGGTGAACAATGGCGGCGCGACGGGTGCCGACGTGCTGGCGCTGGCGCGCGCGATCCAGCACGACGTGCGCGAACGCTTCGGCGTCGAACTGGAACCGGAACCGGTGTTTGTGTAGGGTGGATCAGGCGCGGAAAGCCGCGACGCGGTTGCGCCCGCGCGACTTGGCGGCCAGGACCGCTTCGCCGGCACGCGTCAGGACCGCATCGAACATCGCGTCTTCCGCGGGCACGGTCGAGGCCACGCCGACCGACATCGTCACGATGCGCCGCTCCGGCAGCGGATGCGACAGCGCCAGGCGTTCGAGCGCCGTGCGGCAGGCTTCGGCCACCTGCACCGCGCCGTCCAGGCCCGTATCCGGCAGCAGGATGGCGAACTGCTTGCCGTCGTAGCGCGCGGCCAGGTCGGACGGGCGCTTGAGCTGCCCGGTCAGCACGCCGGCCATCTTGCGCAGGCACAGGTCGCCCGCTTCACGGCCCATGCGGTGATTGAAGTAACCGAAGCTGTCGACATCGCACACCAGCAGCGAGAGCGGCTGGCCGTTGCGGCGGGCGCGCTGCCACTCGCCCTGGGCGACCTGGTCGAAGCGGCGCCGGTTCGGGATGCCGGTCAGGCCGTCGACGCCGTCGATCCGGTCGAGTTCCGCCTGGGCGCGCGCCAGCAGGGCCTGGGTGTCGACCAGGCGGCGCAGGGCGTCGTCGCGTTCCTGCAAGGCCTGGCTGGCCTGGGCGTGATAGCGCAGGCGGGCCAGCAATTCGGTCTGGGTCGGCAGTTCGGCCAGGTAGTCGCTGGCGCCGGCGGCAAAGGCCGCGTCACGCCCGGTGTTGCCGGCATTCGGGGCCAGCACCAGCAGCGGCAGCGAGGCGAGGGCGGGCGTCGCGCGGCAGGCACGCAGGAAATCGCCGCTGTCTTCCTGGCCGCCGAGCGCGCGTACCAGCACCGTCGGGCGCAGGGTGGCGGCCTGTCCGAGCGCCTGGTTGGCATCGGTCAGCACCAGTTCGATGTCGTCCGCGCCCAGCAGCATCTCGCGCAGCGCGCCGGCAAACGGCGGCGCGCCGACCAGCAGGACGCGGCACGGGCTGTGTAAAGACGCAAGAGTGGTGGCAGGAGGCATCGGATAGACGAAGTGGACAGGGCTGTCCCATTCTACCCCGAGGGTCTTCCAAAATGTTGCTTTTGGCCACTTCGCGTGTCGGCTTACAACGGTCTGCCAGTTCGGCTATGCTTGGGTTCCCATCTGACAGGAGAACGCATTGAAAGCCATCGTCACCGGCCACACCAAGGGCCTCGGCGCCGCGATTGCCGCCGAACTGATCGCACGCGGCATTCCCGTGCTGGGGCTGGCACGGGGACGCGCTCCCGGCGCGGCCTCGCCGCTGCTCACCGAGATCGAGGTCGACCTGTCCGAGAGCGCCGCGCTGTCCGCCTTCGTGTCGGGCGCTGCGCTGGCGAAGTGGCTGGAAGGCGCCGCGACCACGCTGCTGGTCAACAATGCGGGCGTCGTGGCGCCGGTCGGCCCCTTGGGCGCGCAGGATCCGCTGGCGGCCCTGCGCGCGGTGACGCTGAACGTGGCCGCGCCGCTGGCACTGGCCGCGGCCGTGGTGCAGGCCAGCAGTGGCGAGCGGCGCATCCTGCATGTGTCGAGCGGGGCGGGCAGGAATGCCTATCCCGGCTGGAGCGTGTACTGCGCCACCAAGGCCGCGCTCGACCGCCACGCCGAAGCGGTGCTGCAGGATGGCGACCCGGCGGTGCGCTGCTGCAGCCTGGCGCCGGGCGTGATCGATACCGGGATGCAGGCCGAGATCCGCGCCACGCCGGAAGCGAATTTCCCGATGAAGGAGCGCTTCGTGCAGCTCAAGCAGGAAGGTGCGCTGGCCGCGCCCGCCGATTGCGCGCGCCAGCTGGTGGCGTATCTGCTGGCGGACGGCTTCGGACGCACAGCGGTGGCCGATCTGCGCAGCGCCTGAGCCAGGCGCTCTTCAAGCGCCGTCGAGCCGGACCAGGCGCCGCCGCGGCACCGGCGTGCGCTGGTGCGCGCTCAGGTCGAGCACGCGCTGTGCGACCGCGTCCGGCACGTGCGTTTCGCGCATGAAGGCCGCGGCGACCCGCATGCCCAGATTGTCGCGGTAGGCGATGGCCACGTCGACCAGTGCCCCGAGCACGGGATCGGCACGCCGCTCCCGCCTGCTGCCTGCAAAAGAGTCGTCCACGCCGTCACCTCATCGCTATGCAACTGGTTTGGAGCGCCCGACGTTTTTGTCAGCCGCCCTCATGCATCTTGCGTAAGACCATCCCAGTGTAGTAAATACAGCTGATCAGCGCAACGTTTAAGATTATGTTTTTGCCGGCGCGGATGCGGACTCGATGTCACGCTGTCGTTAACGGTAAAAGCCGCCCGAAAGCGGCTTTCGACCGACTGGTACGGCGCCTGAGCAACTCGACAGTGCTCAGCAAATTCCGCCGCCGATGCTTTTTCCGCTTCGCAGGTCAAATCCAAAATAGCAGGTGTATCCGTCGCTCTGCTCGAAGGTGCACCAGAGTTGCCCCTTTGTGCGGCTGCGCATGCCACGTCCTGCGCCGCAGGTTACCTTGTCGTCCGGCGCCATCGAGTCAAAGAGTTCTCTTGCCGGTTTGCCTATAATGATGAATGAGACCTTGCGGTCCTTCGCTGTCGGTGCCTGCTGGTCGCCCAGTGAACCGGAGTAGAGGCTGTATTCGCCCTTGAATGGCCGATAGGGCGCTGACCAATCGTTTTCTTGGCTTGCGAATGCCAACGACAACATGCTCGATACGCCTACAAGCAAAAGAAATTTCTTCATGTTCGCCTCGGTTGAATCTCTACGTGAAAATGGTCGTCGTGCGAGGCGAGTACTTTCACACCCGGTACCGTCCTGTCGTTGAAGAAGACCGCCGTCACCAAAGGGTGACCGGAAAATAGTGCAATCAGCCGCTTGGTCGCTTCCCGGTCGTATCCCGGACTAAAATATTTTACCGGCACCCGGTTGCCGTCAATGCGTAAGGGACGCACGTCGACTTGAAGGCCGTCTTTGTGGCTGCTGTGGGGTTTGAATTTTCCGCCGCCGGCCAGGCTGATGTTCCCAATACCGAACTTGCGGTGGTCGTTTGCCTGCCATACGCGCTCGACAAAAAGAAGTACCGTCATCAAAAGAGGATGGGCGTATTGCCCAGCGCCATTCTGAGGCGTGCCGTAGACGTAATAACCCACGTCCTCTGGTGCTTGGGGCAGCATGAAATAGCCACGGGAATCATGTGGTTGCGCACTCATGCGGCACTCCTCATCCAACGCGGTTCATTGATAAATCCCACCCGCCAGCGGTATTGCCGCCGGCTCCGCCGCTGACCTTCTGTTGGGTGTACTTCCACCTCACCTTTGAAAACTTCAGCCCAATCGCATCTTGAAGGATGCCACCTTCGTGCACTGCTTGATTAACCGTTCCGATCAGGACGTTGTCCAACTCAATCTCATAGTATTTGATTCGGTCACCTGCGCCATCGGCTCGCATGAACTCCAGCTTCACCTTGGGGATGGTTTTGCCGGCAGCACAGGTTTGCATGAGGATGGGTGAGGAGACGTCAGCCAATTTTGTCACAGAGATGCTGCGCAACTCGCAGCGCTCTGCGGTATGGCCCCCTGCGGTCGACGCTGTAGCCGATTTTGGTTGCGTTACGCCCCATTCCGCGGATGTGAGCTCAATCCACCCTGGATGCGCCGAATCGGCTGACTCACCCTTGATACCGTCGATGTGCAAATAAATGTCGACTGCCATGCCAATCTCCTTTTGTGCAGTTCAAAAAGAGATGATTATTGATGGCACGTTGCAGAGATCGATTGCTCGGCATCACGCGCTCGTTCAAAACCGCGTATCCGACGCGGTTCGGCAACAAAAATCTATGGACACCCTCCTTTTTGCAACCCTGATTTTTTGTATGATGGTGTGGCTTGCTCAAATCGATCCGGCGTCTGTTTGGAGACTTGCTCCGCGCCACGATGAGAGTCGCGCCTGACGGTCCTTAAAAAGCGCTCGGCTTGCAACAGCCGATTTTTATTCCAGGTCATCCGTCAGGCCGGTGTGCCGTTCACGTCATCCAATTTCAGCAGTCGCACAACCAGGTAGGTGTCAGAAACAAGTTCAAGAGGCCGTCATCATGACGGCCTCTTGTCGTCTAAATTCCGTGTGGTGCGCGGCAATCGTGCAAGCCGTGCGTGCCAGCTTGTTGGCCAGGGTGCAGGGATATGATGGGCACCGGCACAGGCTTCCATCACGACCGTGCAAGCTTGATATGTGGCGAGGAATTCGACCAACTGCTTGCGGCTGAACTTCTTGCGCAGCAGAGCTATGCCTTGTTGATCCTGGCCGTGCACATGAAAGCTGTGCTTGCCGAGGTCGATACCGATGAGTGTTACGTCTTGCAAGATGGCCTCCGTCCAGAAAGAACAACACCCTACAAGTTTAGTAACTTGTAGGGTGGAGGGTGACCATCTCATTAGCCGCCCGCAGGCGGCTTTCCGTGAAGCAGCAAAACGCTTACTGACCGCGTTTCGCCCGCGCCTTGGCCGCGATGCGCATGCGCAGCGCGTTGAGCTTGATGAAGCCGCCGGCGTCGGCCTGGTTGTAGGCGCCGCCGTCTTCGTCGAAGGTCGCGATGTTCATGTCGAACAGCGAATCGGTCTTCGAATCGCGCGACACGACGATCACGTTTCCCTTGTACAGCTTGACGCGGACCCAGCCGTTGACGGTGGCCTGGGTGTGGTCGATCAGCGTCTGCAGCGCGACGCGTTCCGGTGCCCACCAGTAGCCGTTGTAGATCAGGCTGGCGTAGCGCGGCATCAGGTCGTCCTTCAGGTGGGCCACTTCGCGGTCCAGCGTGATCGACTCGATCGCGCGGTGGGCGCGCAGCATGATGGTGCCGCCCGGGGTTTCGTAGCAGCCGCGCGACTTCATGCCGACGTAGCGGTTCTCGACCAGGTCGAGGCGGCCGATGCCGTGCTTGCCGCCTAAACGGTTCAGTTCGGTCAGCACTGCGGCCGGCGACATGCGCTTGCCGTTCAGGGCGACGATGTCGCCGCGCTCGTATTCGATGTCCAGGTATTGCGCCTGGTCCGGCGCCGCTTCCGGCGACACGGTCCAGCGCCACATCGATTCCTCGGCTTCGGCGCTCGGGTTTTCCAGGTGCCGGCCCTCGAAACTGATGTGCAGCAGGTTGGCGTCCATCGAGTAGGGCGCGCCGCCGTTCTTGTGCTTCATGTCGACCGCGATGCCGGCGTCTTCCGCGTACTTCAGCAGCTTTTCGCGCGACAGCAGGTCCCATTCGCGCCATGGAGCGATGATCTTGACGTCCGGTTTCAGCGCATAGGCGCCGAGTTCGAAGCGGACCTGGTCGTTGCCCTTGCCGGTCGCGCCGTGCGAAACGGCGTCGGCGCCGGTCTCGTTGGCGATTTCGATCAGGCGTTTCGCGATCAGCGGCCGCGCGATCGAGGTGCCGAGCAGGTATTCGCCTTCGTAGACGGTGTTCGCGCGGAACATCGGGAACACGAAGTCGCGCGTGAATTCCTCGCGCACGTCGTCGATATAGATGTTTTCCGGCTTGATGCCGAACTTGATGGCCTTGGCGCGGGCCGGTTCGAGTTCTTCGCCCTGGCCGAGGTCGGCCGTGAAGGTGACGATCTCGCAGCCGTAATTATCTTGCAGCCATTTCAGGATGACGGAGGTGTCGAGGCCGCCGGAGTAGGCGAGAACTACTTTTTTGATGTCGCTCATGGAGGTTCCAGTGTGGAGGGAGGTGGGGTTGAGATGGTCAGCTGGCCCCTGGCGGGACCAACGATCAAACAAGGGTTGGTGAATAAAAGTCAGGCGGGTTCGTGGCAGACCGCTTCGATATTGTGCCCGTCCGGGTCGAGCACGAACGCGCCATAGTAATTCGGGTGGTAGTGCGGGCGCGGACCCGGCGCGCCGTTGTCGCGCCCACCGGCGGCAATCGCCGCATGGTAGAAGGCGTCGACCTGGGTCCGGTTCGTCACGCGGAAAGCCACATGCAGCGGCGGGTGGTTCACCGGGCGCTCGGCGGTTGCGCCCGAGATCCAGAAATCGGGTTTCGGCGCTTCGCCGAAGCCGACTACGTCGGTCGACTGCGTCACGGCCGCCGGGATCTCGGCCAGTACCGTGTAGCCGATCGGCGCAAGCGCGGCGCTGTAGAAGGCGCGGCTGCGCGCGACCTCGCTGACGATGATGCCGGTATGGTCGATCATGCCTGGTCCTCGATGCGGCCCAGCAGCAGGTATTCGATCAGCGCCTTTTGTACGTGCAGGCGGTTCTCGGCTTCGTCCCAGACCACCGATTGCGGGCCGTCGATGACCTCGGCCGAGACTTCCTCGCCGCGGTGGGCCGGCAGGCAGTGCATGAACAGCGCGTCTGGCGTGGCGCGCGCCATCTTGGCGCTGTCGACGATGAAGCCGTCGAAGGCCTTCAGGCGCTCGGCGTTTTCCTTCTCGAAGCCCATGCTGGTCCAGACATCGGTATTGATCAGGTGCGCGCCTACGCAGGCGTCCGACGGATTCTCGAAATGGGTGTAGCGGGTGGTCGAGACCAGCGCCGGATCGAGGTCATAGCCTTTGGGCGTCGAGATATTCAGGTGGAAGCCGAACACTTCGGCCGCCTGCAGCCAGGAGTACAGCATGTTGTTGGCGTCGCCGATCCAGGCGACCGTCTTGCCGGCGATCGGGCCGCGGTGCTCGTAGAAGGTGAAGATATCGGCCAGCACCTGGCAGGGGTGGTGTTCGTTGGTCAGGCCGTTGATCACCGGGACGCGCGAATTGGCGGCGAAACGCTCGATGATGTCCTGGCCGAAGGTGCGCACCATGATGATGTCGCACATGCGGCTCATCACCTGGCCCGCGTCCTCGACCGGCTCGCCGCGACCGAGCTGGCTGTCGCGCGTGTTCAGGTAGATCGCCGCGCCGCCCAGCTGGTGCATGCCGGCTTCGAAGGAGAGGCGGGTGCGGGTCGAGCTTTTCTCGAACACCATCACCAGCGTCCGGTCGACCAGCGGGTGGTAGACCTCGTAGGCCTTGAACTTGCGCTTGATGACCTTCGCGCGCTCGATGACGTATTCGAATTCGTCCGCCGAGAAATCGGAGAACTGCAGGAAGTGCTTGATCGCGTTGGTGCCTGGCATAGTGACTCGGTAAAAAAGGTATCCCTTTGATTATAAGGGTTTTCAAGGCTGGGGTCAGGTCTGACATTCGGACACGGACTCAAGCGTAATTGCTGTTGCGCGCGAAAATTTTTCGTCCACTGCAGAGCTCGTGTCTGAATGTCAGACCTGAGGTAGTCCGGATATTCTGGACAAGTTATTTAGGCACAGCGAAATGCTGCTTCAACGGCGACAGGCGTTTGGTAGCCCAAGGTTTGATGTAACCGCTGTCGATTGTAATACAC
>Ga0213836_100486_pt1 | contig 31933 bp, 21 predicted proteins | sample SWPATP03_FD_160578 | JGI IMG/M metagenome (GOLD analysis project Ga0213836, IMG submission 160578) | Coastal seawater microbial communities from Marineland, Florida, United States - SWPA TP0 #3 | ecosystem: Environmental > Aquatic > Marine > Coastal | place: USA: Florida | collected 2016-08-05
GACCTCCTCGACCGCGGGGTCCTGGAGCCGCGTCATGAGCTGCGCGACGCGCAGCTGGTCGGGGCCGATGCCCTGCATGGGGTTCAGGGCGCCGCCCAGCACGTGGTAGAGCCCGCGGTACTCGCGCGTGCGCTCGATCGCGACGACGTCCTTCGCCTCCTCCACCACGCAGATGGCGGTCGGCACGCGGCGCGGATCGCGGCAGATGGCGCAGCGCTCCTCCTCGCCGATGTTGCCGCAGATGATGCAGAACCGGACCCGCTCGCGGACGGTCTGCAGGATCGTCGCGAGCCGGTCGACGTCGAAGGTCTCGGTCTGGATGATGTGGAAGGCGATGCGCTGCGCCGACTTCGGACCGACGCCGGGCAGCCGGCCCAGCTCGTCGATCAGGTCCTGGACGATGCCGTCGTACACGCGCTCAGCGCTCCCCTCGCGCCCGCGGGCGCTCCTCGATCAGCTCGGCTCCGAGCTCCTCACGCACGACGGACTCGCCGTAGCGCGCGGCCTGCGACGCCGACAGCACCGGCTCCGGTGCGACCGGCTCGCTCGCGCGCGCGGTGCGCACGGGCGACGGCGCAGCGGGTGCGGCGTCGACCTCCGGCGCGAGCGGCGTGCCCTCCGGCGCATCGGGCGCCGAGACGAACGAGAACGGGTCGGGCTCCGGCTGGTCGGGCAGCGCCTGCTCGGGCAGGTCCTCGGGCGGCGCCTCGGCGTCGGTCGGGATGACCGCGACGGCCCAGCCGGTCACCGCCGTCACGGCGGCCGGCTCCGTCGTGCCCTGCCGCGCCGCGGGTGCGGATGCGGTCGCCTCCGGGGCGCGGGCAGCCGCCTTCGGCGCCGATGCGGGCGCGGGCTCGGCCGCCGCGGGCGCCGGTGCGGTGGCCGGGGCTGCGGTGGGCGGTGCTGCGGTGCGCGGGGCTGCGGTGCGCGAGGTGCCGGTGGTGGTCGACCGCGCAGGCGCGGTCGACTGCGCAGGCGCGGCGGCACGAGCGGTCGGCGCGCTGCCCGCCCCTCGGTCGGCGTCGCCGTCGGCGGACGGCGACGGCTCGCGCGAGCCGCGGGACGACGGCTCGGCACGGGCGACGTACTTGACCTCGATGCCCAGCAGCGACTTGATGGCCGCGCGCAGCAGCTCGGCGATGCTCGGCTTCGCGCCCTGCGGCTCGCGGAAGCGCTGCACGTCGGCGTCCGACTGGAAGCCGAGCACGAGCACGTCGCCCGAGCGCAGCTCCTTCGGCGTGATCGTGGCCGCCACCATCCACGCGGAGCGGTTCTGGTCGGCGAGCAGCTGGAGCACCTCGTCCCACGCGTCGCGCAGCTGCGCGAACGCGACGGGCTCGGCCGGTGCGGCCACGGGCGCTGCCTGCGGTGCGACGGCGGCCGGCGCCTCCGGGGACCCCGGCTGCCGCACGGGACCCGGTGCGCCGGGTCGCTCTCGGGGGGCCGGGTCCCGCTCCGCGGCGCGCGCGGATGCGGTCGGGGAAGCGGGTGGCGGCGCTGGAGCAGGATCAGGGGCAGCCAGCGCGGGAGCAGGGGCAGCCGCCGGCGACGCCGCCGGAGCCGGCGCGCCGCCGTCGAGCCGCTGCTCGAGCCGCTCGACGCGCGCGAGCGTGCCCACCTCTGGGTCGCCCGACTCGGGCACGAGCAGTCGCGCGGCCATGAGCTCGAGGTGCAGGCGCGGGCTCGTGGCGCCGGCCATGTCGGTGAGCGCCTTCGCCACGATGTCGGCGGCGCGCGAGAGCTCGGCGCTGCCGAAGCCGGCGGCCTGCTCGACGAGCGTCGCGAGCTCGTCCTCTGGCACGCCGTGCAGGATCGCCGCGGGATCGCTCGCCGCGTGCGCGACGATCAGGTCGCGCAGCCGCTCGAGCAGGTCCTCGACGAAGCGGCGCGGGTCCTGGCCCGACTGCACGACCCGGTCGATCGACGCGAACAGCCGCGGCGCATCCGCCGCCGAGAGCGCCTCGATGATCTCGTCGAGCAGCTCGCCGTGCGTGAAGCCGAGCAGCGCGACGGCGTGCCCGTAGGCGACGCGGCCCTCCGACCCGGCGATGAGCTGGTCGAGCAGGCTGAGCGTGTCGCGCCCCGAGCCGCCGCCAGCGCGGACGACGAGCGGCAGCACGCCTGGCTCGACCTCGACGCCCTCCTTCGCGCACAGCTGCTGCACGTACTCGAGCATCGGCGCGGGCGCGATGAGCCGGAACGGGTAGTGGTGCGTGCGCGAGCGGATCGTGCCGATGACCTTCTCGGGCTCGGTCGTCGCGAAGATGAACTTGATGTGCTCCGGCGGCTCCTCGACGATCTTCAGCAGCGCGTTGAAGCCGCCGGACGTCACCATGTGCGCCTCGTCGATGATGAAGACCTTGTAGCGGTCGCGGCTCGGCGCGAAGGTGGCGCGCTCGCGCAGGTCGCGGGCGTCGTCGACGCCGCCGTGGCTCGCCGCATCGATCTCGACGACGTCGAGGGAGCCGCCGCCGTCGCGCCCGAGCTCGACGCACGAGTCGCAGACGCCGCAGGGATCGGGCGTCGGACCCTCGGCGCAGTTGAGGCAGCGGGCGAGGATGCGCGCGCTCGTCGTCTTGCCGCAGCCGCGCGGGCCGGAGAAGAGGTAGGCGTGGTTGACGCGGTCGGCACGCAGCGCGGTGCTGAGCGGGTCGGTGACGTGGGACTGCCCGATCAGCTCGGAGAACGACTCCGGTCGATAGCGACGATAGAGGGCAGCGACCATGCGTTCAGGCTACTTCCCGCCGCCCACGCCGGTGGCCGCTTCCGCACACCGGCTCCGGACATGAGGGACTCCCCGCGCACCCGCGACGCAGCGCGTCGCGGCGCGAGCCCGAGGCGACCACCGACGGGCCGGAAGCAGAGGGACTCCCCGCGCACCCGCCAGAGCCCGGTTGCCCTTGCTTCGTCTCCGACCTGGGGGATTTGGCCTGGATGGCGCCACGCGGGGAGCCGTGACCATCGTACTGGGCGCGCGGCCGAGCGCGAAGCCGGCGCCCAGTACGGTTGGCGCATGCTTCCGCCCGCGGCCTCGAACGGCCCCTTCGACCTCGCGTTCGGCCTGCCACTGCACCCGCTCGCCGTGCACGTGCCGGTCGTGCTGCTCCCGCTCGGAGCGCTCGCGGTGCTGCTCATGCTCGTCGTGCCGCGCTGGCGTGCCGCGCTCGCGTGGCCGGTCGTCGTCGTGCTGGGCATCGCGGCGGTCGGGTCGGTCGCCGCGAAGCTGTCGGGCGAGGCGCTCGCGCAGCGCGTGGGCGCGCCCGGTCAGCACCAGGAGCTCGGCAACTGGCTCGTGGCGATCGCATGGATCCTGTTCGCCGGCACGCTCGCCTGGTGGCTGTGGCAACGGAAGCACCTGCAGCAGCGCCGCGCGACGGGCGTCGTCGGCCTGATCGTCGGCATCCTGCTCGCCACCGTCGCAGCCGCGGCGCTCATCGTCACGGTGCTGACCGGCCACACCGGCGCGACTGCGGTGTGGGGCGGGCTCGTGCCCGACGCCGGGGCCGGCGCGGCGCCGACCACGTCCTCGGCACCGCCGGCCGACCAGACCGCGCCCGGCGTCACCGAGGGCACCACCGGCATCTCGATCGCCGAGGTCGCGCAGCACGACGACTCCGCCTCCTGCTGGGCCGCCATCGATGGCACGGTCTACGACCTCACCCCCTGGGTGACGCAGCACCCCGGCGGCCCCGACCGCATCCTGGGCATCTGCGGCACAGATGCGTCGGACGCGTTCGGTGCGCAGCATTCGGGGCAGGCGGCGCCCGCGGAGCAGCTGAGCCAGTTCGCGATCGGCGAGCTCGCCGAGTGACCGGTTCAGCCGACGAGGTCGGCGACCTGGCGGGCGATCTCGAGCTCCTCGTTCGTCGGCACGACCCACACCTCGATCGCGGAGCCGTCGGCCGAGATGCGGCGCTCGCCTCGCGCCGCGTTGCGCTCGGGGTCGAGCACGATGCCGAGCCCCTCGAGGCCTTCGAGGGCGATCTCCCGCACCCGTGCCGCGTTCTCGCCGATGCCAGCGGTGAAGGCGATGGCGTCGGTGCGCCCGAGGTGCGCGAGGTAGGCGCCGACGGTGCCGCGGAGGCGGTGCCCGACGACCTCGAGCGCCTCGACGGCCCGCTCGATGCCCGCATCCGCGGCCTGCAGCACGTCGCGCATGTCGCCGGTGCCCGTCATCCCGAGCAGCCCGGAGCGCTTGTTGAGCAGCGTGTCGATCTCGTCGATCGAGAGGCCCGCGACCCGGTGGAGGTGGAAGATGACGCCGGGATCGATGTCGCCGGAGCGCGTGCCCATCACGAGCCCGGCGAGCGGCGTCATGCCCATCGACGTCTCGACGCTCCGCCCGCCGCGCACGGCGGTGGCGGACGCGCCGTTGCCGAGGTGCAGCACGATCGTGTTCACGTCGTCGAGCGGCCGGCCGAGCATCTCGGCCATGCGGCGCGAGACGAACTGGTGGCTCGTGCCGTGGAAGCCGTACTTGCGGATGCGGTGCTCGGCGGCGACCTGCGCCTCGATCGCGTAGCGATGCGCCGCCGGCGGGATCGTGAGGTGGAAGGCGGTGTCGAAGACGGCGACGTGCGGGTAGCCGGGGAAGGTCGCCCTGGCCGAGCGGATGCCCTGCAGGTTGGCCGGGTTGTGCAGCGGCGCGAGCGGGGCGAGGTCCTCGATCTGCTGCTGGACGTCCTCGTCGATGCGCACCGCGCGGTCGAAGCGCGCGCCGCCCTGCACGACGCGGTGCCCGACGCCCAGCAGCTGGGCGCTGTCGAGCGACGGCCCGTGCTGGTCGAACTGCCGCAGCACCCAGCCGAAGGCGTGCTCGTGGTCGGGGATGACGCGCCGCTCGACGACCTTCTCGATGCCGGGTGCCTCGTGCTTGGCCTCGCCGGTCGTCTCGCCGATCCGCTCGATGAGGCCGCCAGCGAGCGCCGCGCCCGAGTCGACATCGACGAGCTGGTACTTCAGGCTCGACGAGCCCGCGTTGATGACGAAGACGGAGCGCGTCATGCTGCGCCGCCCGCGCTCGCCTCTGCCTGCGCCTTGATCGCGGTGATCGCGATCGTGTTCACGATGTCGCTCACGAGCGCACCGCGCGAGAGGTCGTTGACCGGCTTGTTGAGGCCCTGCAGCACCGGCCCGATCGCGAGCGCGCCCGCGGACCGCTGCACGGCCTTGTAGGTGTTGTTGCCGGTGTTGAGATCGGGGAAGACGAAGACGGTCGCCCGCCCGGCCACCTCGGAGTCGGGCATCTTCTTCTGCGCCACCGCCGCATCCGCCGCCGCGTCGTACTGCAGCGGACCCTCGACGAGCAGCTCGGGGGCGCGTTCGCGCACGAGGGCGGTCGCGGCCCGCACGCGGTCGACCTCCGCACCGGTGCCCGACTCGCCGGTGGAGTACGAGAGCATCGCGACGCGCGGCTCGATGCCGAAGTCGCGCGCGGTCTGTGCCGACGAGACGGCGATGTCGGCGAGCTCCTCGACGGTCGGCTCCGGGATGACGGCGCAGTCACCGTAGACGAGCACGCGGTCCGAGAGCGCCATGAGGAAGACGCTCGAGACGACGGAGACGCCCGGCTTCGTCTTGATCGTCTCGAACGACGGCTTGATCGTGTGCGCGGTCGTGTGCGCCGCACCGGACACCATGCCGTCGGCGTCGCCGGTGTGCACCATGAGGGTGCCGAAGTAGGAGACGTCGAGCAGCCGCTCCATGGCCTGCTCGATCGTGACGCCCTTGTGGGCGCGCAGCCGCTGGTACTCGGCCGCGTAGCGCGGCCGCAGCTCGGCGTCGTCGGTCGCGACGATGCGGGCGTCGGCCAGGTCGAGCCCGAGCGCTGCGGCCCGCTGCCGGATCGCTGCCTCGTCGCCGAGGATCGTCAGCCGCGCGATGCCGCGCGCGAGCACCGTCGACGCGGCCTGGAGGATGCGGTCGTCCTCGCCCTCTGGCAGCACGATGTGGCGCACGTCGGCCCTAGCCCGCTCGATGAGGCTGTGCTCGAAGATGAGCGGCGTGACGACGTCGCTCGTGGCGACCTCGAGCCGCTCGAGCAGCGCATCGGCGTCGACGTGCTCGTCGAAGAGCGCGAGCGCCGCGTCGCGCTTGCGCTGCGTGCCGTCGATGAGGGAGCCGCGGGTGGTGGCGATGCGCCGCGCGGTCTCGTAGGTGCCGTGCGGGCTGCGGCCGATCGGCAGGTCGAGGTCGAGGCCGTCGAGCAGTCGCTGCACCGCCGGGTGCAGCTCGAAGCCGCCGTTCAGCACGATGCCTGCGATCGACGGGAAGGTGTCGGACTGCTGCGCGAGCAGCGTGCCGACGACGACGTCGGAGCGGTCGCCCGGCATGACGAGGATGCCGCCCTCGATGAGGCGCTCGAGCACGTGCTCCATCGACATGCCCGCGACCACGGTGCCGAGCGACTCCCGCTGCAGCAGCTCGGGGTCGCCGCGCACGAGCTCCGCGTCGGTCGCGCGGAAGAGCGTGCCGACGCTCGGGGCGCTCAGCAACGCGTCCTCCGGGATCGACCACACCGGCACCTCGGCGGGCACGGCATCCGCGATCGCGGCGGGGATGCCGTCGATCGCATCCGGATCGGCGCGGTTCACGATCACGCCCGCGATGGACGCGTGCGCCGCGGTGAGCTCTGCCGTCGTGACCTCGGCCAGCTGGCGTAGCTCGTCGGGGGTGCGAGGGGCGTCGGTCTCGGGGTCGTGGCCGCCGAGCACGAGCAGCACCGAGGCGCCGAGGTTGGCGGCGACGCGCGCGTTGAAGCCGAGCTCGGTGGGGCTGCCGACGTCGGTGTAGTCGGATCCCACGATGACGATGGCGTCGAAGCGCTCGTCGATGCGGTGGTACCGGTCGACGATCGTCGAGAGCGCCGCCTCCGCGTCATCGTGGACGGCGGCATAGGTCGTGCCGATCGCCTCGTCGTACTCGAGGTCGACCGCGTCGTGGGCGAGCAGCAGCTCGAGGACGCGGTCGCGCTCCTCGGAGGAGCGGGCGATCGGGCGGAACACGCCGACCCGCCCGACGCGGCGGCTGAGGGCCTCGACGAGCCCCAGCGCGACGATCGACTTGCCGGCATGTCCCTCCGGGGACGCGATCACGATGCGGGTCGGCACGTCCCCCAGGCTAGTGCCCTGCTTCTGCGAGGTCACGAAACGGTAACGCTTCCCCAGCCCCATGTGCACGGACCACAGTCCAGGCATAGGTTCGAGCGCATCCGCCCCCGACGACGGGGGCTTCGTCCTGAACGAAGGATCACCCTGTGAGCACACTGAAGTCCAAGCGTGTGCGCCTTCGCAGCGGCATCGCACTCACCACCGCCCTCGCGCTCAGCGCGGGGGCGTCGGTGCTTGGTGCGTCCGCGGCGAGCGCCGCTCCCACGCAACCACCGATCGACACGAGCGGCTTCGACGCCGGTCGCTACATCGTCGTCCTCGACCAGGACCCCCTGGCCACCTACCGCGGCGGCCTCCCCAACCTTGCTCGCACGGCTCCGCTCGGCACGGACGACATCGACCTCGACACCTCGGCGGCCGACGCGTACGCCGCGCACCTCGAGAGCGAGCAGTCGCAGGTGGCCTCGGCCATCGGCGCCGACATCGCGGCGAACCTCACGACCACGATGAACGGCTTCATCGCCGACCTCTCGCGGGAGCAGGCGCTCGAGCTCTCGCGCGACGCGCGCGTCTCGCAGATCTTCCCGGACGAGATCCAGCAGATCCAGGCGAGCCCCGCCAACGAGTACCTCGACCTCGAGGCCCTCTGGGCGCAGGCCGGCGGCGTGGACGCCGCTGGTGAGGGCGTCGTCGTCGGCGTGCTCGACACCGGCATCGCCCCCGAGAACCCGCTCTTCGCGGGCGACCCGCTGGGCACGACGCCCGGGGCGGAGCCGTATCTCGACGCGCAGGGCCAGATCGTCTACGAGAAGGGCGACGGCAACACCTTCACCGGCGTCTGCCAGACCGGCGCGCAGTTCGAGGCGTCCGACTGCTCGACGAAGATCGTCTCTGCCCGCTACTACGTCGAGGGCTTCGGCGTGGAGAGCATCGGCACCGAGACGCAGGTCCCCGGCGAGTACCTCTCGCCGCGCGACGGCGACGCCCACGGCTCGCACACCGCCTCCACGGCGGCCGGCAACGCCAACGTGCCCGTCACCTCGCCCGGTGGCGCCGACCTCAGCACCATGTCGGGCGTCGCGCCCGAGGCGCGCATCGCCGCGTACAAGGTGTGCTGGTCCGGTCCCGACCCCACGACGACCGACGACGACGGCTGCTCGACGAGCGACTCCGTCCAGGCCATCGAGCAGGCGACCGAGGATGGCGTCGACGTCATCAACTTCTCCATCGGCGGCGGCGCGGCGACCTCGGTCGTCACCGCTGACGACATCGCGTTCCTCGGCGCTGCCGCGGCCGGTGTCTTCGTCTCCGTCTCGGCGGGCAACGACGGCCCCGGTGCCTCGACGCTCGACCACGGCGCCCCCTGGTACACCACGGTGGCCGCGGCCAGCGTGCCGAACTACGAGGCGACCGTCGTCCTGCCGGGCGACGTGCGCATCCCCGGTGGCTCGGTGACCGTGCCGATGGGCGACGACGCTGAGACGATCAGCGGCGAGTTCATCTACGCGGGCGACATCCCGGCAGCAGGCGTGGACGCGGAGGACGCGGCGCTCTGCCAGATCGACACCCTCGACGAGGCGGCGGCAGCAGGCAAGATCGTGCTCTGCGACCGCGGCGTCAACGCACGCGCAGAGAAGTCGCAGGTCGTCGCAGACGCCGGCGGCATCGCGACGGTGCTCGTCAACGTGACGCCGGGGTCGATCGACCTCGACGACCACGCCGTGCCGACGATCCACGTCGACGCCGAGTACCGCGACGAGCTGCTCGCAGCCGCCGACGGCACCACGGTGATCTCGTTCGAGCCGGGCAACACGTCGGGCATCGAGACGGTCGCTCCGGTCGTCGCCGGCTTCTCGTCGCGCGGTCCGGTCCTGGCCGAGGGCAGCGATGTCCTGAAGCCGGACGTCGCCGCTCCGGGCGTCGGCATCATCGCCGCCGGCCCGAACCCCGCCGACGGCGAGCCGAGCTTCGAGTTCCTCTCGGGCACGTCGATGGCCGCCCCGCATGTCGCGGGCCTGGGCGCGATCTACCTGGGTGTGCACCCGAACGCGTCGCCTGCGGAGGTCAAGTCCGCGCTCATGACGACGGCGACCGACACCCGCAACCTCGACGGGACCGTCTCGACGGACCCGTGGGCGCAGGGCGCCGGCTTCGTGAACACGCAGTCGATGCTCGACGCGGGCCTCATCTACGAGGCAGGCACGGCCGACTGGTACGGCTACCTCCGCGGGCTCGGCTACGTGCTCCCCGATGAGTGGGTCGGCAGCCCGATCGATGCGAGCGACCTCAACCAGGCGTCGATCGCGATCGGCTCGCTGGCAGGCACGCAGACGATCACCCGCTCGGTCACGTCGCTCGATGCGGGCACCTACACGCCCTCGGTCCAGGACGTCCCCGGCGTCGACGTCGAGGTGTCGCCGTCGTCGCTCGCGTTCACCGAGGCCGGGCAGACGCTCGACTACACGGTGACGTTCACGACCACCACCGCCGAGCTCGGCACCTGGTCGTCCGGCTTCCTCACCTGGACGAGCGCGGAGCACACGGTCCGGTCGCCCATCGCGGTGCAGCCGGTGGCCGTCGCGGCGCCGGTCTGGGTCGAGGGCATGGGCACCGTCGGCGAGACCCCCATCACCGCCATGTCGGGCATCGAGGGCACGATCGGCCTCGAGGCGAACGGCCTCGCGCCGTTCAGCGAGCTCGGTGCGGACACGGGTGCGAAGGACGAGTCGTTCGAGTACGAGTTCTCGATCCCGGAGGGCGAGCTCGTGCGCTACTTCTCGCTCGACGCCGCGGACGACACGTCGGACCTCGACCTGTTCGTCTACCTGCTCGACGACGAGGGCAACCCGATCGCCGAGTTCGTCGCCGGCACGGGCTCGGCCGATGAGGAGCTGCTCCTCGACGCCCCGGTGGCAGGTGACTACGTCGCGTACGTCGACGTCTTCGCCGCCAACGAGGACGGCACCGAGGCGAGCTTCACGCTCGACACCGTCGGCGTCGCGGAGGGCCAGCAGGAGGGCCAGTTCCGGGCCGAGCCCAGCTCGGTCGACGTCGAGATCGGCGACGAGTTCATGTTCTCTGCCAAGTGGAACGGCCTGGACGTGAACTCCGAGTACCTGGGCATCATCGAGTACTCCGGCACGGACGTGCGCACCTTCGTGCGCGTCACGACCGGTGACGCGACGATGCCGGTGCCCGAGCGGCTCGCAGGCGACGACCGCTATGAGACCGCAGTCGAGGTCTCGCAGCAGGGCTACCCGGACGGCGCGGACGTCGTCTACGTGGCCAGCGGCGAGAACTTCCCCGACGGTCTCGCAGCGGCTCCGGCCGCGGCGCACGAGGGCGGTCCGCTGCTCCTCACGTCGCGCGGCGAGCTGAACGACGTCGTGATGGAGGAGGTCGAGCGCCTGTCGCCCGATCGCATCGTCATCGTGGGTGGAGAGCCCTCGGTGTCGCCGGCCGTCGCCGACGCCCTCGAGCCGCTCGCGGCCGAGGTCGTCCGACTCGCGGGCGCAGACCGGTACGAGACCAGCCGTCTCATCGCCGCCTACGCCTTCGACGCCTCGGGCTCCGCGTTCATGGCCACCGGCCGCGCGTTCCCCGACGCGCTGACGGCGGGCTCCGCGGCCGGTTCGATCGACGCACCGGTCATCCTGGTCGACGGCAAGGCCGGCGGTCTGGACGACGCGACGGTGGCTGAGCTCGACCGACTGGGTGTGCAGAACGCATACCTGATGGGCGACCAGCAGTCGATGTCGAACGGCATCGAGCTCCAGCTCGACAACGCCGGACTCGTCGTGAACCGCTTCGGCGGCTCCGACCGGTTCGACACGGCCGTGCTCGTCAACCGCGCGATGTTCGACGCACCGGTGCCGGCGATGTACATCGCCAGCGGCGAGAAGTTCCCGGACGCCCTGGCCGCTTCGGCGCTCGCGGCTGCCGAGGGCTCCCCGCTGTACCTGTCGCGCTCGTCCTGCGTGGACTCGGCCGTGGTGACGGAGAGCCTGCGGCTCGACCAGCCGCCGGTGTACCTGCTCGGTGACGAGCAGACGCTGTCGGCCCAGGTCGCGGCGTACGCGATCTGCCCGTAGTGCAGCACTGACGGGAGGGGGCGAGGACGCACGGTCCTCGCCCCCTTCCGCTACCGGGTAGGATCGCAGGGTTGGTCTCTCGGGACCGGCCTGGAGGATTCGCCTAGTGGCCTATGGCGCACGCTTGGAAAGCGTGTTGGGTGCAAGCCCTCGGGGGTTCGAATCCCCCATCCTCCGCCCCGCGACGCGTGTCGCGCACGAAGAGCCCTCGGCCCCGCCGGGGGCTCTTCCCGTGCCGGGAGCGGCCGATCGGGCGTGGCCATGGCCGCCGGTGTACCGTGAGAGCACCGGTAGAGCAGACTCGTCACGTTGGAGCACCCGATGGGCCCAAGCAGTCCGCGCTCGTTCGGGTGTGCTGGAGCACGCTCGTGAGCAAGCGCATCCTGGTCGTCGACGACGACCGCGACATCCGCGACCTCGTCGCGATCAAGCTCGAGTCCGCGGGGCTCGAGGTCGAGACGCGCGCCGACGGCTCCGAGGCCCTGCAGGCCGCGAGCGAGGGCGACTGGTCGGTCATCGTGCTCGACGTCATGATGCCCGGGATGTCGGGGATCGACGTGCTGCGCCTCATCCGCGACCGCGGCGACCGGACTCCGGTGATCCTGCTCACCGCTCGGGGCCAGGAGAAGGACATCGAGGCGGGGTTCGCGGCCGGCGCGGACCACTACGTCACGAAGCCGTTCAGCCCGAGGGCCCTGCTCGCTCGTGTGACCGCCGCGCTGGGATGACCACGCTGCTGCCGCCATCGCTGCTGTGGTGGCTGCTCGCCATCGCGTCGCTCGTCGTGGTCGGCATGCTCATCAGTCTCGTCACCCAGCGGCTCGTGCGCCATCGCCGCGAGCGGCGGCGCGCCGAGCTCGACGAGCGCCTGCGACCGCTCGTGCTCGAGGCGTCGATCGCCGAGGACGACGAGGTCGACGCGCTGCTCGCGCGCGTGCGTGCGCTCGACGCGGAGGAGCGAGCGCACGTGGGCCGCACGGTGTCGCTGATGCTGCGCGGCATCACCGGCGAGGCCGCCGACCGGCTGCGCGCCGTCGCCGACGCCAGCGGCCTCGCACCGCGCGTCATCGCGGCCGCGCACCACCGAGACGCCGTGATCCGGGCCGACGTCGCCGAGGCCCTCGGGCTGCTCGCGCCCGAGGGCGCGCTCGCGCTGCTGCTCGAGCTCGCGGACGACCCGTCCAGCGACGTCCGCACGGTCGCGATCCGCGCCCTCGGCGCCTTCGACGAGCCCGCCGCCATCGACCGCGTCGTGGTGGCGCTCGCCGAGGGCAGCGGCGTCCCGACGAGCGTCGCGGCATCGGCCCTGCTGCAGCAGGGCGGCGCGGTCGGCGACCGGGTGCGGCTCGCGCTCGAGGACGACGACCCCGGCGTGCGCCGCGGCGCCGCTCGCGTCGCCGGCCTGCTGCAGGCATCCGGCACCGCCGACGCGCTCGCCCGCCTCGTGGCCGATGAGCACGAGTCGGTGCGGCTCGCCGCCATGCGGTCGCTCGAGCGGATGCCCGTGCGCGCCGCGGTGCCCGCGCTGCGATCGGCCGCGCTCGACGGCGGCACGGTCGGCGAGGCCGCCGCCCGGGCGCTCGTCGCGATGCCCCGCAGCTGGACCGCCGACGCGCTCGCCGACATCGCTGCCGTGGCGCAGCTCGGCGTGCGACGCGCAGCCGGGCTCCCGAGTGCGGAGGCGCGCGCGTGAGCTGGCTGCACGACACCCTCGAGGCGATCTTCGCCGTCATCGCGTGGCCTGCGGCGGCGTACTTCGTGCTCGCGAACACCTCGATGCTGCTGCTCGTGCTGCTCGCCGCTCGGCACTTCGCCCGCTACCTGCGCCGCAGCGAGCACCGCGGCGAGGACGCCATGGCCGCGTCGCCGCTCAGCCTCGGCGTGAGCGTGATCGTGCCGGCCTACAACGAGGCCGCCGTCATCCTGACGAGCGTCCGCTCCGTGCTCGACCTCCGGTACCCGGACCACGAGGTCATCGTCGTGAACGACGGCAGCAAGGACGACACGATGCGGCTGCTCAAGGAGGGGTTCGCGCTCGTGCCCGACGAGCGCGACGTGCCAGGGCGCATCCCCGTGCGCGGTGCGCTGCGCGGCGTGTGGCGCTCCCCCGACCCGGCCGTGCCGCTGCTCGTCGTCGACAAGGAGAACTCCGGGCGCTCCGACTCCGTCAACCTCGGCCTCGACCTCGCGAGCAAGGAGCTCGTGGTGATGGTCGACGCCGACTCGATCCTGGAGCCCGACGCGCTGCTGTCGGTGTCGAAGCCGTTCGCCGACGACCCGGAGCGCGTCGTCGCCACCGGCGGCGTCGTGCGCATCGTCAACAACAGCCGCGTGCAGGCCGGGCGCATCGTCGACATCCGCATGCCCAAGGAGCTCATCACCCGCATCCAGGTGGTCGAGTACCTGCGCGCCTTCCTGCTCGGGCGCACCGCCTGGTCGGACCTCAACGCACTCATCCTCATCTCCGGCGCCTTCGGCATGTTCCGCCGCGACGTGCTCATCGACGTCGGCGGCCTCGACGCCGACTCGATCGGCGAGGACTTCGAGCTCGTCATGCGCATCCAGCGCTGGATCCGCCACGGCCACCGCGAGTCCCGGGTCGAGTTCGTGGCCGAGCCGGTCAGCTGGACCGAGGCGCCCTCGACCCTGAAGGTGCTCGCGCGCCAGCGCCGCCGCTGGCACCGCGGGCTCTGGGAGGTGCTGTGGAAGTACCGCAGCATGCTCCTGAACCCCCGCTACGGCCGCGTCGGCATGCTGGCGCTCCCCTACTACTGGCTCTTCGAGCTGTTCGCGCCGCTCATCGAGCTCGTGGGCATCGTGCTCGTGGTGCTCGGGCTGCTCGTCGGCGCCGTCCACCCGGGCATGGCGCTGCTGCTCCTGATCGTCGCCTACGTCTACGGCACCATCGTCACGCTCGCCGCCGTCGTCGTCGAGGAGGCGAGCTTCCACCGCTACGAGCGCTGGCGCGACATGGGCACGACGCTCTGGGCGGTCGTCGCCGAGAGCCTCGGCTACCGCCAGCTCACCGCGATCTGGCGGATCCAGGGCTGGTGGGCCGGCCTCACGAACCGGACGCAGGTCTGGGGCGAGATGACCCGCACCGGGTTCGCCGGCGCAACGGATGCGTCGGACGCGGTGATGCCCGGCGCCTCAGCGACCGGCGGGCAGCCGGACCGTCGCGACTGAACCGGCGCCGACCTCGCTGTCGAACGCGATCGCGCCGCCGTGCGCCTGCGCGATCATCCGGCAGATCCAGAGCCCCAGGCCAGCACCCTGCACGCCGGAGGCGCGCGCGGCCGACGAGCGGTAGAAGCGCTCGAAGACGCGCGCCGCCTCGTCGGGCGCGACGCCGGGGCCGTCGTCGCTCACCCGCAGCAGGGCGTCGGTGCCCTCCGCGCCGACGCGCACCTCGACGAAGCCGTCGTCGCTCGTGTACTTGATGCCGTTCGAGATGAGGTTCTCGACCACCTGGCTCACGCGGCGCGCATCCGCGACGAGCGGCACGGGCGGCCCGTCGATGAGCCGCAGCTCGACGCCGCGGTTCCGCGCCCGGTGGGCGAGGGTCGCGACGGCGTCCTGGGCGAGCGAGCGCAGGTCGGTCTCCGCGGGCTCGAGGTGCAGCTCGCCGCGGCTCATCTCGCCGACGATGAGCAGGTCCTCGACGAGCGTGCGCAAGCGGGTGCTGTTGCGCTCCACGATCCTGAGCCACGAGCGGAGCTGGTCGGACATCTCCTCGTCGATCGCCAGCTCGATGTACCCGGCGATCGAGGTGAGCGGGGTGCGCAGCTCATGCGAGATCAGGGCGACGAAGTCGTCGCGGTCCTCGAGCATGCGCATGTAGGCCGTCACGTCGTCGACCGACGCGATCGACCCGCGGAACTCGCCGTCGACCATGAGCGGCCGCGACGACACCGTCACGGCGAACATGTCGTGGCCGGGGCGCGCGATCCAGAACCGGCTGTTGTCGAACGACTCGCCGCGCGCGGCCCGCAGGAACGGCATCTCGCCGTACGGGATGGGCTGGCGGGACTCCAGGTCGAGGAAGCTCGCGCCGTCGAGCACGTGCTCGAGGTCGGTGCCCTCGAGCGCGGGGTGGCCGGTCAGCGTCGGGTTGATGCGCACGACGCCGCCATCGGCGTCGAGCAGCATCAGCCCCACGCGTGCGGTGTCGAAGATGTTGTCGAGCAGCACGCCGTCCGCGGCGAGCTGGCGCGCCATCTCGGTCTTCTCCCGCTCCCGCTCGAGCAGGGCGAGCTGCTGCTGGTCGATCCTGCCGGTGTAGCTGTCGGCGAAGTAGGCGGCGGCGATGAGCGCGAGCGGCACGAGCACGGCACCGACCGCGTTCGCCGTCAGGGTCGTGCCCGTCGACGCCCCGATCCGCATCGCCATCGCGATGCCCATCGCGACGCCGCCGGCGGCGACGATCACGAGGCCGAGCCGGCGAGCGACGAAGCCGAGCCAGAACGCCGGGACGACCGCGAGCATCGCCACGATCCGCGGCACCTCCGCGTCGCCGAGCAGCAGCATGATGACGAGGAGGTCCAGCGCCGGCACGAGCACCGGCATCCACGGCGCGTCGTAGAGCGGCCCCTGCCCGAGCAGGGCGACGCCGGTCGCCACCGCGACGGCGACGACGCTCGCCCACATCCAGGGTCCGTCCCAGACGCCCGGCGCGACGGCCGTGAGCACGATCAGCACGAGCGCGAGCACCGCGAGGGACAGCAGCTGCCCGCGCAGCGTCTCGGTCAGGGCGGCGATGCCGCGCGGTCGCTCGCGAGCCTCGAGGCTCTCCGTGCCGCTCACCGGCGCCGGTTGCCGAACACGCCGCGCACGATCTCGCGGATGAGCGACTGGCCGGTGCGCGATCCGATGAAGTCGGTCACGACGTTGCCGCCGGCGCGCTCGCCGGAGGATCGGCCGGTCGAGCGGTTCCGCTGCGCCTGCTGCTCGAGCCGCTGCGCCTCCTGCTCGGCGGCCTCGCGAGCCGCCTCGTCCTGCTCGGCGCGCTGCGCCGACGCGAGCCGCGCCTGCAGCAGCTCGTACGCCGACTCGCGGTCGACCGCGCGCCCGTAGGTCGCCGACAGCGGCGACGCCTGGACGCTCTGCTGCATCGCGGCGGCCGGGGTCGGCTCCATCGAGCCCTGCGGTGCCCGCAGGCGCGTCCAGGCGACCGGGGTGGGCGCGCCGCGCTCGTCCATGACCGTGACGATCGCCTCGCCGATGCCGAGGCTCGTGAGGACCTCCTCGAGGTCGTACCCGCTGCGCGGGTAGGTCCGCACGGTCTGCCGCAGCGCCGTCGCGTCGTCGGGCGTGTGCGCGCGCAGCTGGTGCTGCACGCGCGAGCCGAGCTGCGCGAGCACGTCGGAGGGCACGTCCTTCGGCGTCTGGGTGACGAAGAAGATGCCGACGCCCTTCGAGCGGATGAGCCGCACCGTCTGGGTGATGGCCGTGAGGAAGTCCTTCGACGCGTCCTGGAACAGCAGGTGCGCCTCGTCGAAGAAGAAGACCAGCTTCGGCCGCTCGATGTCGCCCACCTCGGGCAGGTCCTCGAAGATGTCGGCGAGCAGCCACATGAGGAAGGTCGAGAAGAGGGCGGGGCGGCTCGCCACGTCCGGCAGCTCCAGCAGGCTGATGACGCCGCGGCCGTCCTGCGTCGTGCGCATGAGCGCGCGGGTGTCGAGCTCCGGCTCGCCGAAGAACACGTCGGCGCCCTGCTCGCTGAACGCGGTGATCTCGCGCAGGATGACGCCGGCGGTCTGCGTCGAGATGCCGCCGAGGCGCTTGAGCTCCGCCTTGCCCTCGTCGCCCGTGAGCCACAGCAGCAGCTCGCGCAGGTCCTTGAGGTCGACGAGCGGCAGGCGCTGCTCGTCGGCGTAGGCGAAGACGATGCCGAGGCTCGACTCCTGGGTGTCGTTGAGGCCCAGCACCTTCGCGAGCAGCGTCGGCCCGAACGACAGCACGGTCGCGCGCACCGGCACGCCGGTGCCCTGGCCGCCGAGCGCGAAGTACTCGACCGGGAAGGCGGCGCCCTCCCACGCCTGGCCGATGCCGGCCGTGCGCGCGAGCAGCTTCTCGCTCGACGCGCCCGCCGTCGCGACGCCGGAGAGGTCGCCCTTGATGTCGGCTGCGAAGACGGGCACGCCGGCGGCGGAGAGCTGCTCGGCGAGCACCTGCAGCGTCTTGGTCTTGCCCGTGCCGGTCGCGCCGGCGATGAGGCCGTGCCGGTTGACCATCGCGAGCGGGATGCGCACCTGCGTCGCCGCGTCGGGCTCACCGTTGACGAGCGCGCCGATCTCGAGCACGGGTCCGGTGAAGGCGTAGCCGGCGCGCACGGCGGCCACCTCGTCGACGCTGAGCGGGCCGGCGGTGGCCGCGGGCTCGACGCGGTCGCCGGGCTCCGACGGATGCTCGGGGTCGGCGGGCGCGGTCTCGGCCTCGGGCGCCTGCGTGTACGACTCCGCGACGGGCGGTGCGCCCTCGGGCGTCGCGTCGTCGGCCGCGGTCGGCGGGGTGTCGAGCCTCGCGCGCGTCTCGCCCGCCTGGAGCTCGGCGAGGCGGGCCGCGGCCGCGGCCTGCGCCTGCCGAGCCGCCTCGAGTTCGGCCTGGGCCTTCGCCAGCTCGTCGGTCATGTCGCCATCCTAGGTCTCGACCGCATGGCGCCCAGGAGCACCGCGCTCGCGGCGCGCGGCTCCGGGCACCGGCTCACTCGATCGGCTGCACCTGCCGCGGGCGCACGACGAGCCACAGGGAGCACGTCGCGAGGATCCCGCAGAGCAGCATCACGACGCCCATCGGGATGGCGTTCTCGATGCGGAAGAGCCCGACGATCGGGCTCACGAGCCCGGCGATCGACATGTTGAGCGCGCCGAGGAGCGACGCCGCGGTGCCGGCCTCCTGGCCGTGGTTCGCGAGGGCGAGCGACTGCACGCACGGCATCGACAGGCCGAAGGCGAAGGTGAACAGCGCGAGCGGCGGGACGAGCCCCGCGACGCCGAGCCCCGCGAGGTCGAGCACGATGATGCCGGTGGCGCCGACGATGAGCAGGCTCGTCGAGACGGCCAGCACCCACTGGGCGCCCCACCGATTCGCCGCGCGGCCGGCCGTCTGCGTGCCGACGAGCACCGCGACCGAGCAGAGCGCGAAGAGCAGCCCGTACTCGCCGGGCGAGAAGCCGTACACCTCCTGCAGCAGCAGCGACGAGGTGGCGAGGTAGGCGAACATGCCGCCGAAGATGCTCGCGCCGATGATCGCGACGCCGACGAAGACGCGGTCGCCCAGCACCGCCCGGTAGCGCTGCCGGAGCGTGGAGTGGCCGGGCTCCTGCCGCAGGTGCGGCGGGAGCGTCTCGCGGAGGAAGAGCAGCTGCAGCACGATGACGAGCACCGCGTAGCCGGCGAGCACCCAGAAGAGCCCGCGCCAGTCGAGCAGGCCGAGGAGCCAGGAGCCGAGCACGGGCGCCGCGATCGGCGCGATGCCGATCACGAGCGCGAGGCGCGAGAGCGCGGTCACGAGCCGCGTGCCGCTGAACAGGTCGCGCACCATCGCCATGGCGACGACCGTGCCGGCCGCCGCGCCGAAGCCCTGCAGCACGCGCAGCAGCATGAGCGTCGTGACGTCGGGCGCGATCGCGACGCCGACGCTCGCGAGCACGTGCACCGTCGTGGCGATGAGCAGCGGCCGTCGGCGCCCGATCCGGTCGGAGAGCGGCCCGACCACGAGCTGGCCGAGCGCGAAGCCGATCGTGGTGGCCGACAGCGTGAGCTGCACGACCGCATCCGTCGTCGCGAACTCCTCCTTCACCGCCGGGAACGCCGGCAGGTAGAGGTCGATCGTGAACGGACCCAGCCCGGCGAGCAGCCCGAGCACGAGCAGGGTGGTGAAGCGACGGCTGGGGCTCAGCGCGTCTCCGGGGTGCCCCGTCACGCGGACAGCGCCAGGGGCACCTCGTCGCGCGACGCGATGCGCTCGTCGCCGGTGGCGGCGTCGTGCTCGAACACGACGCGGCCGTCGATGAGCACCGTGCGGGGGCGCGCCATCGGGTCCATCCAGTCGCCGCCCCAGACGACGACGTCGGCGCGCTTGCCGACCTCGAGCGAGCCGACCTCCGCGGCGACGCCGAGCGCCTTCGCCGGATTGATCGTGATCGCGCGCAGCGCCGTCCCGCGGTCGAGCCCCTCGCGGACGGCGAGCGATGCCTGGTGGACGAGGAACGAGATGGGGATCACCGGGTGGTCGGTGATGAGCGACAGCTCGACACCGGCCCTCGCGAGCTTGCCGGGGTTCGCGATCGAGCGCTTGCGCAGCTCCATCTTCGACTTCGTGGTGAAGAGCGGCCCGATCAGCACCGGCACGCCGCGCTCCGCGAGCAGGTCGGCGACGACGTGCGCCTCGGTGCCGTGGTCGATGATGAGGTCGTAGCCGAACTCCGCCTGCAGCCGCAGGGCCGTGACGATGTCGTCGGCGCGGTGCGCGTGCTGGCGCCACGGGATCTCGCGGCGCAGCACCTTGCCGAGCGCCTCCATCGTGAGGTCGACGTCCTGCTGGCTGCCCTTGTCGGGGTCGGCGAGCCTGCGCTGGTAGTTCTGCGCGGCGACGAACGCGTCGCGCAGGATCTTGGCCGTGCCCATCCGCGTCGACGGCATGACCTTCTTGTCGCCGTAGACGCGCTTCGGGTTCTCGCCGAGCGCGCTCTTGATGCCGGCCGGCTCGCGCAGCACCATGTGGTCGACGATCCGGCCGTGCGTGTGCAGGGTGACCGCCTGGCCGCCGATCGGGTTGCCCGATCCGGGGTTGACGTTCACGGTCGTCACGCCGCCGGCGAGCGCGAGGTCGAAGCCCTCGTCGAACGGATCGATCGCGTCGAGCGCGCGCACCCCCGCCGTGTTGGGGTTCGTCATCTCGTTCGTGTCGCTCGCGGTGGGCCCGTCGCCCTCGGGGTGCACGCCCAGGTGCACGTGCGCGTCGACGAGGCCGGGCGTGACCTGTGCGCCCCCGGCGTCGAGCACCTCGGCGCCCTCCGGGACGGCGACGTCGGCGCCGAGCTCGGCGATCCGGCCGTCGCGCACGACGATCGTGCCGTCGAACTCCTGGCCCTCGACCGGGATGACCTTGGCGTTGACGATGGCGAGCAGCATGCGTTCCCTCTTCGTGTCTGACTTCCTCCGACCAGCCTACCTCCTTAGCCGGACGAACGACTTCTGCGCCGACGAACGACGACGGCCCCGGGCATCCGCCCGGGGCCGTCGCAGTGGAGCTCGTCAGCCGAGCGAGCGCGCGCGCCGCTTGTTGTAGACGTCGAACGCGACGGCCAGCAGCAGGACCATGCCCTTGATGAACTGCTGGTAGTCGGTCGAGACGCCCATGAGCGACATGCCGTTGTTGAGCACACCCATGATGAGACCGCCGGTGATCGCGCCGACCACGGTGCCGATGCCGCCCTGGACGGCCGCGCCGCCGATGAAGGCCGCGGCGATCGCGTCGAGCTCGAAGAGGTTGCCCGCGCCGGGGCCCGCGGAGTTCAGGCGACCGGTGAACACGATGCCCGCGAGCGCGGCCAGCATGCCCATGTTGACGAAGAGCATGAAGTCGATGCGCTTCGAGCGGATGCCCGACAGGTCGGCCGCGTGCCGGTTGCCGCCGACCGCGTAGATGTGCCGGCCGAAGCGGGTGCGCTGCATCACGACCGAGTAGGCCACGATGAGCGCGCCGAGCACGATGAGCACGATGGGGGTGCCGCGCGAACCCTCGGCGATGCCGAGCAGGTAGGTCAGCAGCACGATCAGCAGCGCACCGAAGCCGACGCGGGTCCAGAACCACCAGGCCGGCTCGCCCTCGACGCCGAGCTTGACGCGCTTGTGGCGACCGCGCAGCTGCGAGCCGACGAAGAGCACGAGCGTCAGCAGGCCGAGCCCGACCGTGATCCACTCCGCCGGGCTCGTCGATGCCGGGAACAGCTGCGGGAACAGGTAGCCGCCGCCCAGCTGCCGGTACTCGGCGGGGAACGGGGTGATCTGGGTGTTCGACAGGGTGATCTGCGTGAGGCCGCGGAAGATGAGCATGCCCGCGAGCGTCACGATGAACGCCGGTATCCCCACCACCGCCACCCAGAAGCCCTGCCAGGCACCGACGACCGCGCCGAGCACGATGCCGACGACGATGGCGAGCCACCACGGCCATCCCCACTGCACGACCATCACACCGGTCGCGGCGCCCACGAAGGCGGCGACCGAGCCGACCGAGAGGTCGATGTGCCCGGCGATGATGATCATCACCATGCCGATCGCGAGGATCAGGATGTAGCTGTTCTGGACGATGATGTTCGCGACGTTGCCGGCGGTGAGCAGGCGGCCGCCGGTGAGGCCCTGGAACAGCAGCACGATCACCACGAGGGCGATGAAGATGCCGATCTGCTGCACGCGCGACAGCAGGAACGATCCTGCGGTGCGCAGCGGCGAGGGGCTCAGGCCGCGGGCCGCGTCGCCGCGGGGCGCGCGCCGGCCGGTGCCGCCCGGTGCTGACGAGCCGCCGGTCGACGTGCCCTGGGTCGACGTGTCATTGGGCGAGGACATGGTCCGCCTCCTTCTCCTGGGTCATGCGCTGCATGAGCGCCTCTGGCGTCGCCTGGGCGATCGGGAACTCACCCGTCATGCGGCCCTCCGACAGCGTGTAGATGCGGTCGCAGATGCCGAGCAGCTCGGGGAGCTCGGACGAGATGACGATCACCGCCTTCCCGGCGGCGGCGAGCTGGTTGATGATCGTGTAGATCTCGTACTTGGCGCCCACGTCGATGCCGCGGGTGGGCTCGTCGAGGATGAGCACCTCCGGGTCGGTGAAGAGCCACTTCGACAGCACGACCTTCTGCTGGTTGCCGCCCGAGAGCTTGCCGACGACCGCGTTGACGGTCGGCGTCTTGATGCGCATGCTCTTGCGGTAGCCCTCGGCGACGATGATCTCCTGCTCCCCGTCGACGAGCACGCGCTTCACCAGCTTGTCGAGGGCGGCGGCGGAGATGTTGCGCTTGATGTCCTCGATGAGGTTGAGGCCGTACATCTTGCGGTCCTCGGTCGCGTACGCGAGGCCGGCGCGGATGGCGGCCGGCACGGTGCGCACGTCGATCGGCTTGCCGTGCAGGTAGGCGGTGCCGGTGATGTGCGAGCCGTAGGAGCGCCCGAAGACGCTCATCGCGAGCTCGGTGCGGCCCGCGCCCATGAGGCCGGCGATGCCGACGACCTCGCCGGCGCGCACGGACAGGTTCGCGTCGTGGATCATCACGCGGTTGGCCTCGGTCGGGTGGTGCACCCGCCAGTCCTCGATGCGGAAGACCTCGTCGCCGATCGTCACGTCGCGGTCGGGGTAGCGCGACTCGAGGTCGCGGCCGACCATGCCCTTGATGATGCGGTCCTCGGTCACGTCGTGGGTCACGAGCGTCTCGATCGTCCGGCCGTCGCGGATGACCGTGACCTTGTCGGCGATCGCCTTGATCTCGTTCAGCTTGTGGCTGATGATGATCGACGTGATGCCCTGCTGCTGCAGGTGGCGGATGAGGTCGAGCAGGTGGGCGGAGTCCTCGTCGTTGAGCGCCGCGGTCGGCTCGTCGAGGATGAGCAGCTTCACGTCCTTGGAGAGGGCCTTCGCGATCTCCACGAGCTGCTGCTTGCCGACGCCGACCTCGTTGGCGCGCACGGCCGGGTTGTCGCCCAGGCCGACGCGCGCGAGCAGCTTCTGCGCCTCGGTGTTCGTGGCGTGCCAGTCGATGAGGCCGCCGCGGCCGACGCGCTCGTTGCCGAGGAAGATGTTCTCGGCGAGCGACAGGTGGGGGCTGAGCGCGAGCTCCTGGTGGATGATCACGATGCCCTTGTGCTCCGAGTCGCTGATCGACCGGAACTGCACCGGCTCCGCCTCGAACACGATCTCGCCGTCGTAGGTGCCGTGCGGGTACACGCCCGACAGCACCTTCATGAGCGTCGACTTGCCCGCGCCGTTCTCGCCGCAGATCGCGTGGACCTCACCGCGCTCGACGGTGAGGTTGACGTCGGAGAGGGCCTTGACGCCCGGGAACTCCTTGGTGATGCCGCGCATCTCGAGGATCGCCGTCACAGCGCCCCTCCTTCCGTTCCGATGCCGATGGGTGATGGTGCGGGGCGGGGGCTCGCGCCCCCGCCCCGGGCCGTCAGGAGAGCTCGTCCTCGGTGTAGTACTCCGAGTCGATGAGCACTTCCTCGTAGTTGTCGACCGTCACGATGGTCGACTCGAGCAGGTACGACGGCACGATGTGGTCGCCGTTGTCGTAGGTCTCCGTGTCGTTGACCTCCGGCTCCTCGCCGTTCAGGATCGAGTCGACCATGGTCACGGCCTGCTCGGCGAGCAGTCGCGTGTCCTTGAAGATCGTCGAGTACTGCTCGCCGGCGATGATCGACTGCACCGAGCCGACCTCAGCGTCCTGGCCGGTGATCACCGGCAGGGCGTCGGTCGAGTAGCCGCCCGAGGTGAGCGCCGAGATGATGCCGATCGAGAGGCCGTCGTAGGGCGAGAGCACGCCGTCGAGCTTCGTGTCGCCGATGACGGTGAGGATGTTCTCCATGCGCTCCTGCGCCGTCTCGGGCAGCCAGCGGAGGATCGCCGCCTGCTCGAAGTCGACCTGGCCGCTGGGGACCACGAGCACGCCCTCGTCGATCAGGGGCTGCAGGACGCTCATCGCGCCCTCCCAGAAGAACGTGGCGTTGTTGTCGTCCGGGCTGCCGGCGAAGAGCTCGACGTTGAGCGGGCCGGCCTCGTCGGTGCGCTCGCCGCTCTCGTCCACCAGGCCGAGACCGGTCAGCAGGCTCGTCGCCTGCTGCACGCCCACCTGGAAGTTGTCGAACGTCGTGTAGTAGTCGACGTTCGGGCTGCCGTTGATGAGGCGGTCGTAGGCGATGACCGGGATGCCGGCGTCGCCGGCCTGCGCCAGCACGTCGGTGAGGGTCGTGCCGTCGATCGAGGCGATGATCAGGGCCTCAGCGCCCGAGGAGATCATGTTCTCGATCTGCGAGACCTGCGTGGGGATGTCGTCGTTCGCGTACTGCAGGTCGACGGTGTAGCCCATCTCCTCCAGCTGCGAGCGGACGTTGTCGCCATCGGCGATCCAGCGCTCCGACTGCTGCGTCGGCATGGCCACGCCGACGATCTGGCCCGTGCCGCCGGGCTCCTGTGCCCCGTCGGACGCAGCCGGCTCTGCGGTGCCGCCACGGCCGCAGCCGGTCGCGACGAGCGCGATCACGCCTGCAGCGGCGACAGCGCCGAGGATGCGGTGCTTCTTCACTGTGGTTCCTTTCATGGGGTGCCGCGATGCGGCGGGTTGGTGCGACCGGGACGGTCGCGGCAAGGGTCGGGGCGTCAGCCGAGGCCCTGTGCGAGTCGGTGGTAGGCGGCGTTCCAGCGCACCTCGCGCTCGAAGCCGTCCTTCGTGGTGGTCTCGTCGATGGCGAGGAACTCGATGCCGGACTGGCGGGCGAGCTCGCGGAAGGCGTCGATGCCGACCTGCGTCGACATGACGGTGTGATGGGCGGCGCCGGCGGTGAGCCAGGCGGTGGCGGAGGTCGCCAGGTCCGGCGCGGGACGCCACACGGCGTGCCCGACCGGGAGCTTGGGCATCGGCTGCGGCAGCGCGACGTTCTCGACCGCGTTGGCGGTCATCCGGAACCGCTCGCGCATGTCGCTGAGCGCGACGACGACGGCCGGGCCGGCGTCGGCCGTGAAGACGAGCCGCACCGGGTCGTCCTTGCCGCCGATGCCGAGCGGGTGCACCTCGAGGCGCGGGCGCGACGTCGTGAGGCTCGGGCTCACCTCGAGCATGTGCGCGCCCAGGATCACCTCCTCGCCCTCGACCAGGTGGTACGTGTAGTCCTCCATGAGGCTCGCGCCGCCCGCCAGGCCCGCGCCCATGTGCGCGGCCGCGTGCACGAGGATCGCCGTCTTCCAGTCGCCCTCCGCGCCGAAGCCGTAGCCGTCGGCCATCAGGCGCTGCACCGCGAGCCCGGGCAGCTGCGGCAGCGAGCCGAGGTCCTCGAAGCTCGTGGTGAAGGCGCCGAAGCCGCCGGCCTCGAGGAAGCCGCGCAGGCCCACCTCGATGCGGGCCCCGTCGCGCAGCGACTCGTGCCGCTCGCGGCCGGGGAGCAGCTCGTCGGCGACGTCGTAGCTCGCGACGTACTCGTCGACGAGCGCGGCGACCGCGGCGTCGTCGGCCGCGGCGACGGCATCCGCGAGCTCGTTGACGCCCCACGTGTTGATCTGGGTGCCGAGGCGGATCTCGGCCTCGGTCTTGTCGCCCTCGGTGACGGCGACGAAGCGCATGTTGTCGCCGAAGCGCGCGACCTTGAGCGAGCGCACGGCGGCGGTGCCGAGCGCGGCGCGCGACCATGTGCCGATCTCGGCGCGGACGCGGGGCGCGGAGGCGTGGCCCACGACGATCGTGCGCGGCACGCCGAGGCGCGCGGCGAGGTAGCCGAACTCGCGGTCGCCGTGCGCCGCCTGGTTCAGGTTCATGAAGTCGAAGTCGATCGCGTCCCACGGCAGGGCGACGTTGTGCTGCGTGTGCAGGTGCAGCATCGGCTTCGCGAGCGCCTCGAGGCCGGCGATCCACATCTTCGCCGGGCTGAAGGTGTGCATCCAGGCGATCACGCCGACCACGGAGTCGTCGGCGTTCGCCTCGAGCGCGGCGCGGCGGATCGCGTCCTGCGAGGTCAGCACCGGGCGCCACTCGACCGTCACGGGGATCTCGTCGGCGTCCGCGAGGAGCGCCGCGACCTCCTGCGACTGGGCCGCGACCTGGGCGAGCGTCTCCTCGCCGTACAGCCCCTGGCTGCCGGTGAGGAACCACACGGTCCGCGTCGTCGGGTCGGGGATGATGCTGGTCACTGCGTCTCCTCCATGGCCGAAGCCTCCTGCTGGCCGTAGACGTGCTGGTAGCGGTCGAACAGCGCGTCGATCGCCGCCGGGTCGATGGGGATCGTCGCGCCGCCCTGCCGAGCGAGGTGCATCGTGCGCGCGACGTCCTCGCACATGACGGCGGCCTTGACGGCGTCGCGCGCGTCGCTGCCGATCGTGAAGGGGCCGTGGTTCTGCATGAGCACGGCGCGCGACCGGTGGTCCGTGAGCGTCTCGACGATGCCGCGGCCGATCGAGTCGTCGCCGATGATCGCGAACGGGCCGACGGGGATCTCCCCGCCGAACTCGTCGGCCATCGCCGTGATGTGGCACGGGATCGCCTCGCCGCGCGCGGCCCACGCGGTCGCGTAGGTCGAGTGCGTGTGGACGACGCCGCCCACCTCTGGCATGTGCCGGTAGACGTAGGCGTGCGCCGCGGTGTCGCTCGAGGGCGATCGCTCGCAGCCGTCGCTGCCCCGGACGACGACGCCGTCGAGGTCGCACAGGATCATCGACGCGGGCGTCAGGTCGTCGTAGTCGACGCCCGACGGCTTGATGACGAAGAGGTCCTCCCCCGGCACCCGGCCGGAGACGTTGCCGCCGGTCCAGACGACCAGGCCGTACCGGACGAGCTCCGCGTGCAGCGCGGCGACCTGCTCGCGCACAGCAGCGACCGCGTCATCTCGGCTCATTCCCATGGGACTCCGTCGTCTCGTGCGGCCGGTGCCGCGATGCAATGGGTGACACTGTATGCGAAACGGTCACATGCATGCCAATCCGTGGCCGAACCGTGACCTTCGGCGTGGCGTCGCTGCGCGTCAGGGGCGAGCGACCGACGCGCGGGTCACGAGCACGGGCGGGATCCGCAGGTGCACGAGCCCCGCGCGCCCCTCGAGGTCGTCGAGCAGCACGCGCATGGCGGCGGCGCCGACCTGCTCGAACTCCTGCCGGACGGTCGTGAGCGGTGTTGGGAAGTGCGCCGCCTCCGGCACGTCGTCGAACCCGACGATCGACACGTCGCCGGGCACGTCGAGCCCGGCGTCGCGGCACGCGTGCATGAGGCCGAGCGCCATCTGGTCGTTCCCGACCACGATCCCCGTGGCCCCGAGCGCGAGCACGCGCGCCCCGACCGCGTAGCCCGAGTCAGGGGTCCAGTCGCCCTCGACCGTGCCGACGAGCTCGAGGCCGAGCTCCGCGATGCGCTCCTCGGTGCCCGACGTGCGCGCGGTCGCGTCGATCGAGCCGCTCGGCCCGCACAGCTGGGCGATGCGCCGGTGACCGAGGCTCGCGAGGTGGTCGATCGCCATGCGCGCGCCGAGCCGCTGGTCGATGGCCACGCTGTGCCCCGAGGCGAGGCCGGTCGGCTCGAGGGTGACGTAGGGCACCTCCACGCGCAGCTGCGCGAGCGCCTCGAGCATCGCGGTCTCGGCGACCGACACGACGAGCGCGTCGACGCTCGTCTCCCGCAGGAACGTGACGCCTGCGGCGAGGTCCTCGACGCTCCCGGTGGCGGCGTTCGTGAGCGCGATCCGGTAGCCGGCGTCGCGCGCCGCCATCTCGATCGCGATCTGCTGCGCCTGCGGCCCGTAGTGGGTCGTGGGGAGCGTGAGGAGCCCGATCGTCTGCGAGCTGCGCCGCACGAGCGCCCGCGCCGCGGCGTTCGGCCGGTAGCCGAGCTCGACGATGGCCGCCTCGATCCGCGCGAGGGTCTCGGGGCGGATGTTGGGATGCCGGTTCAGCGCGCGCGAGACCGTCTGGTAGCTGACCCCGGCGACCGCCGCGACGTCGCGGATGTTCGGTCGCCTCCGCTCTCCGGACGCCATCGCCCCTCCGCTCGCTGCATGCTGAGCCCCAAGCATCGCACGAAGTGACCGTTTCGCATCCGACCGCCGTCAGTCGTCGAGCAGCTCCTCGAGCCGCGTGAGGATGTCGCTCCAGCCCTGCTCGAGCTGCTCGAGCTCGTCCGCGGGCCCGGTCTGCGTCACCCGCACGAGCGTGCCGCCGTCGAGCTCCTCGAGCTCGACGGTGACGAGCTGCGTCGCGGCGGTGCCGTCGCCGCCGAGCCAGTCCCACGTCTGCACGATGCGCTCCCCCTCGAGCAGCTCGACGTACGTGCCCTGCACGCCGATGCCGCCCTCGGCCGTGCGGATGCGGTACCAGCCGCCCTCCTGGGCGTCGAGCTCGTAGCGCGTGTCGTCGAACTGCGGCCACCACCACTGCCGCAGGCCGTCGGCGGTGGTCCAGAGCGCCCACACCGCGTCGGTCGTCGCGGCGACGAAGCCGGTCACCTCGACCCGCTGCCCGCCGTCGTGCTCGCTGTCGAGTGCCATGCCGCAACGCTAGCCGCTCGGCCCCGCGCCGCCGCGCGTCACGCCCCGAGCGGATCGTCGAGGAGCCCGCGGAACGCGAGCTGCGCGGCGCCGATGAGCAGCCGGTCCTCGCCGAGCGCGCCGCGCACCACCACGAGCGACTCGGCCATGGGCGGCATGAGCTGGGCGCGGAGCGCCGCGAGCAGCGTCTCGGGCTGCTCCGCGAAGAGCGCGCCGAGGAACCCGCCCAGCACCACCGCCTCGGGGTCGAACGCGTTGACCGCGTTCCGCAGCCCGATGGCGAGCCGCCGCAGCTGCTCGGCGACGAAGGCGTCGACCTCCGGGCTCGCCGCCTCCCGGAGCGCCGCGCTCACGTCCGGCAGGTCGAGGCGGTCGCGGCCGAGCACGTCGAGCAGCAGGTCGAAGCGCACCTCGGTCTCGAGGCATCCGGTCGCGCCGCAGCGGCAGCGCTCGCCGCGCGGGTCGACGAGCGTGTGCCCGAGCTCGGCCGCGAAGCCGTGCGCGCTCGCCGGCGCGCTGCCGCCGAGGCGCACGCCGGAGCCGATGCCGGAGGGCCCGCCGTGGAGGTACACGAGGCTCGAGACGCTGCGGCCTGCGCCGAACGTCGACTCCGCCGCTGCGCCGAGGTTCGCGTCGTTGTCGGCGAACGCGGGCAGGCCGGTGCGATCGGCGAGCAGGCGCGCGATCGGCTCGTCGACCCAGCCCGCGTGCGGCACCATCCGCACGAGCCCGTCGGCGGCGCTCACGAGCCCGGGCACCGCGGCGCCGATGCCCAGCACGCGGGCGCCCGAGAGCGCCGGCGCGAGCGAGTCGACGAGCCTGCCGACGATCCCGACGGTCGCCGCCGCCGAGGGCTCGGCCTCGTACTCGTGGCGGATGCGGTGCGCGACGGCGCCGTCGAGGCCCACCACAGCGACCGTCACCGCGTCGGCCTCGACGCCGGCGCCGATCGCCACGACGTCGGCCGACGCGTGCACGACGGGCGACGGCCTGCCGACGCCGCCCGTGCCGGTCGGATCGCGCTCGACGACGAGCCCTGCCGCCTCGAGCGAGGCCACGAGGTCGGCGATCGTCGAGCGGCTGAGGCCCGTGCGGCGCGTGAGCGCGGCGCGCGACGCTGCACCCTCCTCGTGCACGAGCCGCAGCACGCGCGAGAGGTTGGCGCGGCGCAGCTCGCGCGAACCGGTGTGCGCCTGCGTCATGTCGCTCCTTCGGAGTCGGGCCGCTCGCATGCTACGACTGCCCGACGGATGGCGCTCGGGCGGCGCGGGGTGCGCGCGGCCCGTCCGCCTGATATGTTTCCGTCCAGAACATTCTCGTCGTCAACGCTGACGGTCTTGGCCCGAGGCGTGACGCATCCTGCGACGCAGCACGGAAGGCATCCCTCATGGCCACGACCCCCACCCCCGACGACCGCTTCTCCTTCGGCCTCTGGACCGTCGGGTGGACGGGCAACGACCCGTTCGGCCCGCCGACCCGCCCAGACCTCGACGTCGTGGAGGCCGTCGAGCGCCTCGCCGGCCTCGGCGCGTGGGGGCTCACGTTCCACGACGACGACCTGTTCCCCTTCGGCTCGAGCGACGCCGAGCGGCAGCAGCAGATCGACCGGCTGCGCGGCGCGCTCGACGACACCGGCCTCGTCGTGCCGATGGTGACGACGAACCTGTTCTCGCACCCCGTCTTCAAGGACGGCGGCTTCACGAGCAACGACCGCTCGGTCCGCCGCTTCGCGCTGCGCAAGGTGCTGCGCAACATCGACCTCGCCGCCGAGCTGGGCGCGCAGACGTTCGTCATGTGGGGCGGCCGCGAGGGCGCCGAGTACGACTCCGCGAAGGACGTGCAGGCCGCGCTCGCCCGCTACCGCGAGGCCGTGAACCTGCTCTCGGAGCACGTCGTCGAGCGCGGCTACGACATGCGCTTCGCGATCGAGCCGAAGCCGAACGAGCCGCGCGGCGACATCCTGCTGCCGACGCTCGGGCACGCGCTCGCGTTCATCGCGACGCTCGACCGGCCCGACCTCGTCGGGGTCAACCCCGAGGTGGGGCACGAGCAGATGGCCGGTCTCAACTTCACCGCCGGCATCGCGCAGGCGCTCGAGCACGGCAAGCTCTTCCACATCGACCTCAACGGGCAGCGCGGCATCAAGTTCGACCAGGACCTGGTCTTCGGCCACGGCGACCTGTTCAACGCGTTCTCGCTCGTCGACCTGCTCGAGCACGGCTCGCCGACCGGCGGCCCCGCCTACGGCGGACCGCGGCACTTCGACTACAAGCCGTCGCGCACCGAGGACTACGACGGCGTGTGGGCGTCGGCCGCCGCGAACATGCGCAACTACCTGCTGCTCAAGGAGCGCGCCCAGGCGTTCCGGGCCGACCCCGAGGTGCAGGCCGCGCTCTCGGCCGCGAAGGTCGACGAGCTGCGCACCCCGACGCTCGCCGAGGGCGAGTCGATCGCCGACCTCGTCGCCGACCGCAGCGCGTTCGAGGACTTCGACGCCGAGGCCTACTTCGGCGGCAAGGGCGCCGGCTTCGTGCACCTGCAGCAGCTCGCGACCGAGCACCTGCTCGGCGCGCGCTGACCGGCGCATGACCCTCGTCGCGGGCGTCGACTCCTCGACGCAGTCGTGCAAGGTCGTCGTCCGCGACCTCGAGAGCGGGGCGACCGTGCGCGCGGGTCGCGCACCGCACCCCGACGGCACGGCCGTCGATCCCGAGCGGTGGTGGGAGGCGCTGCTCGCCGCGGTCGCCGAAGCCGGGGGCCTCGACGACGTCGCCGCCATCTCGGTCGGGGCGCAGCAGCACGGCATGGTCGCGCTCGACGACCGCGGCGAGCCCGTCTTCGACGCGCTGCTGTGGAACGACGTGCGCTCCGCGGCCGCGGCCGCCGCGCTCGTCGACGAGCTGGGCGCCGAGGCGCTCGCGCGGCGCACCGGCGTCGTGCCGGTCGCGTCGTTCACGATCGCGAAGGCGCGCTGGCTCGCCGACGCGCACCCCGAGCTCGCGGCGCGCGTCGCCGCGATCGCCCTCCCCCACGACTGGCTCACCTGGCGGCTGCGGGGCTTCGGCCCCGCAGCCCCCGAGCTGTCGGCGCTCACGACCGACGCCTCCGACGCCTCCGGCACCGGGTGGACGACGGTCGACGGGGAGCACGACCGCGCGCTGCTCGGTGCGGCGCTCCGCCGCGACGCGAGCGGGGTGATGCTGCCGCGCGTGCTGCCGGCCGGGGCGACCGCGGGGGTCACCGCAGCGCACCCCGGCATCCCTGCGGGGCTCGCGATCGGCGTCGGCTGCGGTGACAACGCGGGCGCTGCGTTGGGCCTCGGCGCGGCGGAGGGCGACGTGATCGTGTCCCTCGGCACCTCGGGCGTCGTGACGGCCGTGACGCGCGCGTTCGCCCCGGATGCGACGGGCACCGTCGCCGGCTTCGCCGACGCCTCCGGGCTGCGGCTGCCGCTCGTCGCGACGCTCAACGCGGCGCGCGTGCTCGACGCCGCGGCGCGCCT
>Ga0213836_100487_pt1 | contig 31827 bp, 22 predicted proteins | sample SWPATP03_FD_160578 | JGI IMG/M metagenome (GOLD analysis project Ga0213836, IMG submission 160578) | Coastal seawater microbial communities from Marineland, Florida, United States - SWPA TP0 #3 | ecosystem: Environmental > Aquatic > Marine > Coastal | place: USA: Florida | collected 2016-08-05
CTGTTGATGGTGAAACTCCCGTAGACGGTGAAACTCCTGTTGATGAGGATGAACCCGTAGACGGTGAAACTCCTGTTGATGAGGATGAACCCGTAGACGGTGAAACTCCTGTAGACGGTGAAACTCCCGTAGACGGTGAAACTCCTGTAGACGGTGAAACTCCCGTAGACGGTGAAACTCCCGTAGACGGTGAAACTCCTGTTGATGAGGATGAACCCGTAGACGGTGAAACTCCTGTAGACGGTGAAACTCCTGTTGATGGTGAAACTCCTGTTGATGGTGAAACTCCTGTTGATGGTGAAACTCCTGTTGATGAGGATGAACCCGTAGACGGTGAAACTCCTGTAGACGGTGAAACTCCTGTAGACGGTGAAACTCCTGTTGATGGTGAAACTCCCGTAGACGGTGAAACTCCTGTTGATGAGGATGAACCCGTAGACGGTGAAACTCCTGTTGATGAGGATGAACCCGTAGACGGTGAAACTCCTGTAGACGGTGAAACTCCTGTTGATGGTGAAACTCCTGTTGATGGTGAAACTCCTGTTGATGAGGATGAACCCGTAGACGGTGAAACTCCTGTTGATGAGGCTCCTGTGCAAGATGATGTGATTCCCACAATTCCTTTTGTGTTTGTGATGCCTCAAATGCCACCCAATGAACCGACTCGTGGACCTATTGTTGAGGAGACTCAAGAAACACCGACACCGCCGGTGACACCACCTGGGGTTTTTACGTTGTACAACCCGGCTAATTTCGTTGCTCCTATCTCCTTCCCTGTGTTGTTATCGCCGGAAATGATGCCACGGGCTTCGGGAGTTTTCACCAGTGATGATGGCGTAATTCAGGGAACACAAGGGGATGATGTGATTGTGGGTACTGAAGAAGATGATATTATCCTCGCGGGTCAAGGGGATGATATTGTTATTGCTGGCGATCGCAATAATTTGATTTTCGGCGAAGCGGGTAACGATACCCTCATTGGCGGTCCGGGAAATGATACCCTGTTTGGCAACCAAGGAAATGACCTGATTTTTGGTGGCTCGGGCAATGATGAAATCTATGGCGGTCAAGGAAATGACACTATTTCTGGTGGCGGCGGAAATGACCTGATTTTTGGTGGTCTGGGTGATGATTTCATCGAAGGAAATGAGGGTAATAATACCTTGTTTGGCAACCAAGGAAATGACACCATTTTCGGTGGTTCAGGAGATGACCTTATCTATGGTGGTCAAGGAAATGACCTGATCCATGGAGGTTCGGGAAATGATACCCTATTCGGAGATGCAGGAAATGACACTATCTTTGGTGAAGAAGGTGATGACCTGATTTTTGGTGGAGAAGGTGATGATATCCTAATTGGTGCGGAGGGTAATGATACCCTCACCGGTGGAGAGGGTCGCGATCGCTTTGTGATTGCTGCTACCCATGGCACTAATACGATTACTGATTTCACCGTTGGTCAGGATATGATTCTCCTTGATGGTGGATTAACTTTTGAGGAATTGACGATCGCCTCTGTTGGTAGTCAAACCCAGATTATCTTAGGGTCTCAAGTGCTGGCGGAACTTTTGGGTGTGGACGCTAACGCCATTACCCAAAATGACTTCGACACTTTTGTATACTAACTAGGTACTTGTGGGGGCTTTTTGCCCCCACTGTCTCTGGTTATGGTCTCCCTAATATGTTCCAAGCTACTCGAAGACGTTTAGCTTCATGGTATACTGCTGTAACTGCGGTGTTGTTGGTCTTATTCGCTAGTGGATTTTATCTGTATGTCCGCAATACGTTAATCGATCGCATTGATGACACCCTCAATCATGTAGTAGAAGTAATTGAGCGATCGCTTGTCATTGAACCCGTTAACAGCCCCATTTCTCCATCTTCAGCTATGGGGGTGGGGCTTTATCAGGTTAATGTCGAGGCGAGTTTTCGCAATAATGTTGATGCTGCCGCCGATGACGATCATATTGATTTAGAATGGTTCAGCCCCACCGGAGAGTTATTATGGTCTACCCTCTCTGAACCCCTTGATATTCCCCTCCATACCCACCGCAATGGCGAAACCGTCCGGTTAACTGATCATCATTGGTCTTTGATTACTCAACTGTCCGCAGATCCTAACCCCACTTCCCAGAAAATGGTATTGCGACAGGTGACAGACCGCGTAGAAAGGGGTCGCCAGGTGTTGGGATATTTGCGGGTGAGTCATCCCTGGTTTGAGGTGACAAAGCCTATTCGTCAATTATTAACCGATTTGGCTATGGGGGGGGCGATGATTTTAATTTCCGTGGCGGCTATTGGTTGGTTTTTATCGGAATTAGCGATCGAACCTGTGCGAGAATCCTATCAACATCTTAAACAGTTTACCGCTGATGCTTCCCACGAACTCCGTAGCCCGATCGCCACTATTCAAACTAATGTGCAGGTGGCTTTAGCAGAACCTGATCTTAATGCAGATATTCATCAGCAATTACAAGTAATTGAACGTTTGACTAGGCGCTTAGGTCGCTTGGTGGATGATTTGCTATTTTTAGCCCGAACTGATGGCAAAATTGTCGAATCTCAGTTTACTTCTGTTCCCCTCGATGCTTTGCTAATGGAGGTGATAGAAGAACAATCTGCTAACGCCGAGGCCGCTGATATTAATTTATCACTAAATTTAGTTGATCCTCCTTCCCTGTGGTGGGCGGGTGATACCTTACCCCCAGAAACAGAAACTGATTGGTTTACGGTGGAAGGCGATCGCCATCAATTAGTTCGGCTGTTGATTAATTTAGTTAGTAATAGCCTCCGCTATACTCCCACGGGCGGAGAGGTGTCTTTAACCCTGCAATATCTCCCCAAAAATAAGCGATCGCCACGTCCTACTCACTCCAGAGAATGCTACCATTGGCAAGAACAGTTTGAAGGCTTGCAGGTCATAGTCAAAGATAATGGTATTGGTATCCCCCCAGAAGCTATTCCCCACATTTTCGATCGCTTTTATCGAGTAGATCCAGCCCGCCCCCATGTAGAAACCGCCCAACCCCCAGGCGGTAGGGGAATCGCCGGTTCCGGGCTAGGTTTGGCGATTGTATCAGCGATCGTTGAGAATCATCGAGGTAAAATTGACGTGGAAAGTCAAATTAATCAGGGAACAACAGTTACTGTCACCTTTCCCGTCCCACCAACTAATTGATCATCTGGGTGTGTGGTAGTGGGTAAGGGCGGGTTATGGCATCAACGCCAATCACAAGTCCTCAGAACCCGCCCCAACCAGGGAATAGGGGATATTACATTGAAGGAAAATGAGTGCCGATTTTCTGACCGTCTGGCATATAAACCTGTAGGGGAATCCTAGCATTATCGCTAATAGACTCCAAAGCTACAATAAGCGTATTAACATGGTTTCTCGCCTGCGATCGCGGCTGTGGATTTCCCGCCCTATCTCCAGAAATTGCCGAGTTTTTAATTTGCTGAACATACTCAGAAGTTAACCGGACTGTAATCAAATCACGACTAATGCCATAGTTGCAAATTTTCGGATTTCCGGCACAAGTGCGACTGAGATCCCCCCGTGCTTTTTCCAATCGTGACTCAATTTGAACCTGAGCCTGCACCTGTTGCCATGCTTGATTATAACCTGGTATTAGGGACTGCATTTCCAGGTAATAGGAACTACTCTGAGGAACATTGTTAGCAAAAGAAACCGCCCGACCCCAGGCGCGAGAGGCTTCATTCCAGGCTTCCCTTTCTTCAAAAATGCGGGCTTGGTCGGCATTATTTACAGCTCGGTTATAGGCTTCTAAACCCACCTGTTCAATAGTTTTGCGATCGCGAGAATCTTCTAAGCTGGACTGATAACGAACCAGTAATAATTGAGCCTCCTGGTGAGCCATAGTGCCCGGTGGAATCGATGCCAGAATATTAGTCGCACTTTGCCAGGTATCATAGACCGATTGCCAACTCTCCGCGTGTCTAGCGACCCCCTGACGCGCCCTAGCGACCTGTGCGGTGTTTTTTGCTCTTTCGAGGGTTTGCTGGGCTTCTCGCTCCAATGAGAGCCGCCCACGCACTGTAGCTAAATTGGCACGATATTGAGTTACGCGGGTTTCGGCAAAGGGATAAATGATGCTCTCTGGGGGGACTTTTTGTAGTTGAGCGATCGCATCTTCCCATAACTGCTGCATTTTCTGCCAATCATCCAGAGGGTGGGGGGGATTTTGACTCATTTGCGCCGCCACCCCAGCCATAGTCAAAGCCGTGACCACAGAAGTTAAATTCTGTTGTTCGTGTTGATAATCCCTCAATAGCATCCGCGCCTCCAAATGATGAGGAGACCACCAGGGAATAGTTTCCAGTAATGCGATCGCTCCCACCAACTCCTGACGAGCCAATCCCGGCGCTCTAGCCGTCGGTATAGTTTCGATAGTATTTTGGGATTGTTGAGCCAAACTCCTCGCCTGGTGAATTTCCCGACATTCTCCAATCACACAGGGACGGGTGAGAGTATACAGACAAGCCAAAGCCACCACCACACCCACCCCCATTTGAGGAGACAGCAGAATTTTCCTGAGTAAACCCGGAGATTTCTCAGAGCCACTGTCCGAGTCAACAGTGATAACCACACCTTCGAGATCCTTCGGGTCAAAAGGATTTTCAGCATCATCGATAGCAGTATCATACTCCGACTCATGCTCAAAAGGATTGGGCAAATCAGGGGCTGTAGATGTATCCCTTGTAGTCAGATAATTTCGAGTCAATGATGGTTTTTCTTGAAGGGTTGCCTTCATATTCACTCCTAACGTATAATAGGAAAATTGTTAGATTACCGAGCCATTAATTTAAGCCTAGTTCCCGCTTGAGCAAATTAATCGACTTGCTACCGATATAATTTTCACAGCAGACCAACTGAGGGGGGCGGATAATCTCCTCACGATTAGCGAGTATGGCATCCTTAACAGATTTAACACTAGCCTGATCGCAAATCACCACCTTAGCACCGCGAACAATAGCATTAATTTTATAGTCATCTGGCAGTTGAGCAGTCATAACCAATACATCATCCCCCCGCAGACTGTGAATAATCACCTCCGTGGCTCGTAACAACCCCGAGCTGAGGCTAACAATTCCCAAATAAGTCCCTTTGGGTAACTGTTGAACCAAAGCAATTTCCTTAGCAAAATCATAAATATCAACGGGAATGACCCGCACAGACCTCGGACCCGCTACAGCTTCCGCTTCTCCGATAAAATAGCGACTGGTGACAACAGTTCCCGACGGAACCTGTTCTATGGTTTCTGCTAGTTTTTCAATAGGTACGAGTTGGACGGGAATTTTGAGAGCGACCTCTAACTCCTGAGCCATTAGCTGACCAATACCAATATCTTGGGTGGGGGCTGTGACCAAGACGCGGGCGCTACAACGTAACCGCCAGTCAATTTCGGCTAAAAATAGTTCGCGGGCTTCATTGAGGCTACAGCCTTGGGATAATAAGTTATCTAAACTCTGTTGAATAATTTGGTTAGCTTGTGGGTAATACTGCAAAATGGGGGAACTAGCCCGGGAGGGGCCTTCATGACCCAAGGCTTTGACATAAATTCCTGACCCGGCTTGGGCTTCTACTAAACCATGATCTTCGAGTTGTCGATAAACTTTACTAATGGTATTGCGGTGTAGTCCTGTCTGCATGGCCAGTTGGCGGGTGCTGGGTAAGCGGTGCCCTGGGGGAAACTGGCGAGAAGCTATAGCAAACCGAATTTGGTTAAAAAGTTGATTGGAAGCGGGAATTTCGCTGTCGGGTTGAATGTAAAACTGAACCATAACCAATCTCCAGAGGGTCGGTATGAGCAGACTTGAGCCTGCGGTGGGGTTTGACGGTTAGGGGAACTGTCAGGTTTGATAAATACTATAGTTGGAAAGTTGAACCAGTAAAGCATCATCAGCCCATGAATGATTTTGGGAGTGGCTTTCCTGTGTTACCGAAAATAACTGAATCATGGAATTATGGCAGATTTAGAGATTCGTACCAATCATGTTACCGTTAAAAATGGCGATCTGAATATCGCGGCTTATCTGGCGGAACCCACCCAGGGGGGACCTTATCCGGGTGTGGTGGTGATCCAAGAAATTTTTGGGGTCAATTCCCATATTCGAGATGTTACCGATCGCATTGCTGGGTTAGGATATGTGGCGATCGCTCCTGCTATTTACCAACGCTTGGCTCCTGGTTTTGAGGTCGGTTACACCGACGCAGATCTGCAATTGGGGCGCAAATACAAGGAACAAACTACAGCCCCGGAACTCCTCAGCGATATTCAAGCCACTATTGATTTCCTCAAACAGCGAGATAATGTCAAAAATGCGCCTTTTGGTGCCATTGGCTTCTGTTTTGGTGGTCATGTAACTTATCTGGCTGCTACCCTCCCTGATATTGGCGCGACGGCTTCCTTCTATGGCGCGGGAATTGTTACCGGAACTCCCGGCGGCGGACCGGCTACCGTCACTCGCACTGCCGAAATTAAGGGAACTCTGTATGGCTTCTTTGGTACCGAAGATCCTTTAATCCCTAATTCTGAGGTTGACCAAATTGAGGCGGAACTGCAAAAATGTAAGATTCCCCATCGCATTTTTCGTTACCAAGCTACCCACGGTTTTTTCTGTGAGCAGCGAGATAGCTATAATAAAGATGCGGCTGAAGATGCCTGGAAACAAGTTAGGGAACTTTTCGCTCTTGAACTAACAGGCTCTTAGGAACTTGGGGACGCTTGAGGGGTTGGCGATCGCATATCGCTTAACCCTTTCAATTCCGTCTACTAAATGGCTTCTCATCTTAGGATATCTTAGACTTTTGTTCCCAAAGAGAGCAGCCAAAACTCGGAAATCAAGGGAAAGCGCGAGAACCGGTTAAAGTGTGAATTTGTATTGGGTTGGTTTATTTTATGACGACAGGAAATCAGTCTTTTTCAATTGATGATTTTGCCAAAGCCCTAGAAGCTCATGATTATGATTTACAAAAAGGGCAAATCGTGACAGGTCGGGTATTTGAGTATGATTCTAATGGTGCATATATTGAAATCAAAGGTGGTAAATCACCCGGATTTTTACCCATGTCCGAAATCTCCTTCACAGCAGGGGATAATCTATCGGAGATTTTACCCCTAGGTGAAGAACAAGAGTTTTTGATTATCCGTGACCAAAATTCTGATGGTCAAGTTTTACTGTCTCTGCGACAATTGCAAGTTGAAAAGGCTTGGGATAATTTGTCGGAAACCTCCGAAAATTCCGAAAGTTTACAGGTGCGAGTTACTGGAGTTAATCGCGGCGGCGTAACTGTCGATGTCGATTGTTTGCGGGGATTTATTCCTCGATCGCATCTCCTGGATCGAGAAAATTTAGAGGCTTTGGTCGGCGAAACTATCACCGTGACAATTATCGAGTTTAATCGCGATCGCCAAAAGCTGGTACTGTCTCAACGTATGGCTTCTCAATCCGTTTCCTTTAGTCAGCTTCAAGTTGGTCAACTCGTAGAGGGAACCGTCGGAAGTATTAAGCCTTTTGGCGTGTTTATCGAACTAGAAGGCGTAACTGGGTTGATTCATATTAAGGAAGTTAGCCAAAAATATGTCGGTTCTCTCCCTGATATATTTACCCTTGGTCAAACCGTGAAAGCCTTAGTTATTAGCCTAGAAGAGGGTCGCCAGCGCGTATCTCTCTCCACTCGACTTCTGGAAAATTACCCAGGTGAAATTGTCGAGAAATTCCCCGAAGTGATGGATTCTGCCGAAGCGCGCGCCGAGAGGGCTCGCAAGTTGATTACAGCTTAAATATCCCTGAAAAATCGGGCAGCTTGTAGTTGCCCGAACTAGGTATTAACTGATAAATTGATGGTAATTTATTGATGATTTATGGACTGGGAATTGATGGGGGTGGCACTAAAACTGTTTGTCTGTTAATTGACGATCGCTATCAGGTCTTAGGTAGGGGAGAAGCCGGACCCTCTAATTATCAAAGTCTCGGTTTTTTAGCCGCTGAAATCGCTATTAAAAACGCTATTTCTCAAGCCGTTAGCTATCACCAACCCGGTATTTCTATTGGTAGTTTAGGATTGGGTTTGGCGGGGGTAGGTCGCCCCGAAGATGTCGAAATTGTCCGGGAATTGGTGCAACAAATTCAGTCCGATGAACAACTACAAATTGACTGGAATATTGCACCGGAAAATCTGTTCATTGGCGGCGATAGTCTCATCGCACTGGTGGGGGGGTTAGGTCATAATGTGGGAATTGTCGCTATGGCTGGGACAGGTTCTCAGGTGTTTGGACGTAACCACCACGGGAAGATAAAAAGGGTTGGTGGTTGGGGTTATATTTTGGGTGATGAAGGCGGCGGTTATGATATCGCTGTCCGAGGGTTGCGCGCCGTTATGCGATCGTTTGATGGCCGTTTACCGCCAACTCGCTTGACTCAAGAATTACTCAAGGAACTCGGTTTAAAGTCTCCTGAAAGGCTCATAGAATCCGTTTATAGGCGTGGTTTGGGGGTGCGAGATATGGCAGCATTATCTACTATTATTGACCGCGTGGCAGCCGAGGGAGACCCCGTAGCAGAAACTATCATAAATGATGTGGCTGAGGAATTCATTTTAGCTACTCAAGTGGCGATCGCCGATTTATTTAATCCCGGTGAATTTTGCGAAATTGTAACAGTAGGTGGAATTTGGCGTGGCTGGTCAAATTTACGGTCTCAATTCATCACTGGAATTAATGCGATCGCTCCCCAAGCTGACATAGTATGGCCCCGTCATGAGCCCGCATTCGGAGCCGCATTATTGGCTATGGAATTCAAATAACTTAACCTGAACCTTAGATAGATACAGCCTGTTCAGAAATCATCTGATCACCTCTCAAAGCCCCCTTCGACAAGCTCAGGACAAGCCCTTCGACAAGCTCAGGACAAGCCTCTCCCAGAAGGGACAGGGGTTTGGGGTGTAGACGCGCAGCGGCTTCTCTTTGAGTGGGCTTTACCTCATGAGTCTGAGAACCGCTATATATAGCGATCGTCATTTGGTATAATAGGAGTAAGCCTATAGCCAAAAACGGCACATCTGCACAGTAGAGGCGGAAGCAATTTAATCATACTTACACATTCAACACCTCCCAACTAATTAAACCCATCCCCTCTCAACAGATGACCTATAACTGCTGAATAACCATTAAATTAATGACATCCCAAAAACCACATTTAACATTCTTTCAACTCATCAATATGAGTGTCGGATTTTTCGGCATTCAGTTTGGCTGGGGGTTGCAAATGGCAAATATGAGCGCCATTTTTGAACACCTAGGCGCTCAAGCTCACCAAATCCCCATTTTATGGCTCGCTGCACCCCTAACCGGGCTATTGGTTCAGCCAATTATCGGTCACATGAGTGACAACACTTGGAACTTTTTAGGACGCAGAAGACCTTACTTTTTAGTCGGTGCTATTCTCAGTGCGATCGCCTTAATTTTCATGCCCACTTCCTCCAGTCTGTGGATGGCTGCTGGTCTCTTATGGATACTAGACACCTCCGTTAATATCAGCATGGAACCCTTTAGGGCTTTTGTTGGGGATTTACTACCCGAAAACCAGCGAACGCGAGGCTTTGCTATGCAGAGTTTATTCATTGGTTTAGGGGCCGTAGTGGCTTCCGTATTCCCCTGGTTTTTAAACCATGTTTTTGATGTCTCATCAGTCGGAATAGACGGACAAGCCATTCCCTTAACCGTCAAATTTTCTTTTTATATCGGCGCGGCAGTTTTTTTGGGCACCGTCCTCTGGACTGTCTTAACCACCGAAGAATATCCACCCCAAGATATCGAGAATTTTAACAATCAAAATAAAGGCGGTATTCTCCAAGGCATAAAAGACATTTGGGATGCTTTCCGAGATATGCCAGAAACCATGGTACAATTGTCCTGGGTACAGTGGTTTACCTGGATGGGAATGTATTGTATTTTCCTGTATTTTCCCCCAGCAGTCGCCCGGAATATTTTTGGTGCAGTTGATCAGGATTCGTTATTATATTCTGAGGGGATAGAATGGGCGGGACTTTGTATCGCCGCTTATAATGCCGTCTGTTTTGGGTTCTCGTTTATCTTACCCCAAATAGCCAAATCAACTAATCGCCAAATTGCCCATTCTTTCTGCTTAATATGTGGGGCGGTGGGATTATTTTCTCTGGTGACAATTGATAATCAATACCTCCTATTCCTACCAATGATTGGTATAGGTATTGCTTGGTCTAGTATTCTATCTATGCCTTATGCTATGTTGGTGGGATGTCTACCACCAGACCGCACAGGTATATATATGGGGATTTTCAATTTCTTTATCGTCTTACCACAAATCACCGTCTCTCTCGGATTTGGTTGGGTGATGCGAAATCTCCTGAATAATGACCGCCTATCTGCTGTGATTATTGGTGGTGTATTTTTCCTAATGGCGGCGGCTTTAACTCAGCGGGTACAACCAGCATCAACTATGCTTGAAAGTCCTAAGCAACCTGTCACCCAAGCTGATATTACCTCTACTTAATTGATGGCTGTTTCTCTCGCTGGTGAATCTCTATGAGGCTGGGAATCTACTTTAAAGATGCCGATATGGTTTAATAGGGTTGGGGGTAGTGTTGTTGCTACCCTACAACCATAGACCATTTACCTGGTTCTCAATTATGAAACTCAAAAAAGCGCTTTTAGTAATTAGTATCTGCTGCTGGGGATTACTTTTTCCGGTGTGGAATTGGGGGATAATTCCCCCGGCTGAGGCTGCCAAAACACCCGTAATTATTACCCCCAGCGAGGAAGTTTCCCAGGGTGTTGATCAGTTTATTCACAAGTTGCCCCGCGACTATTATAACATAAATAAAGTCGCCCAGGTCAAAAAACTTTCCCAAAGCGATCGCGCCTTATTTATTGATGTGCGGGAACCCTCCGAATACAGGCAAGGTCACATCCAAGGAGCCATTAATATTCCCCTACGGACTCTCACCGAACGCCTAGACGACATTCCCCATGACCGCCAGGTGGTTATTTACTGCTCAAGTGGCTACCGGACAGGCATTGCCGTAGCTTCCTTACAACTATTAGGCTACAACAATATCAAAGGATTTGCCCCCAGTATCAATGCCTGGAAAGAGGCAGGAGAACCCTTAGAAAAATAGTCCTCAATCCTCTATTTTTTCATCGGAAAACTGCCTCTTATGGAACTATAAGAAGTCATGACTAATCAATAAATTCCTCCGAAAATTGCTCTGGATTTTCGATAGAATCCTGTAGTTGTTGAAGTATTGAGCCAGAATGTACCTCTGGTTGCGGTTGCGGTTGTGGTTCCGGTTGCGGTTGTGGTTCCGGTTGTAGTTCCGGTTGGGGTTGTGGTTCCGGTTCGCGGACACTTTCCGGGGCTAATTCTGGGTTAAATTCCTGTTGTCGTTGGGGTTGTGGTTCCGGTTCGCGGACGCTTTCCGGAGCTGGGGCTGGGGCCGGAGCTGGGGCCGGAGCTGGAGCTGGGGCCGGAGCTGGGGCTGGGGCTGGGGCTGGGGCCGGAGCTGGAGCCTGAATCGGAGCCACCGACTGGCAATTCTCGCTATCGAAATTAAAATCATACTGATAAGCCATGGGGCGACCCTGACCCTCAAAGGGAATATCGGCAATAGCTGCGATCGCCGCATTATCCAAAATCGGATAACCCGTTCCTCTCAATAACCGGGGTCCAGCAATTACGCCACCACCAGAACCAATCATCACCCCAACCAAGGCTTGACCGCTGAGATTTTGGTCACAGGCTTCTGCTGGATATAGTGCCGAGATACTGCGAGGTCGGGTGGTGTCCAAGTCAGGATAATCCGGCAGCATCGACAGCACCCATTCTGCATAGGCTCCCCCACCTTCTAACATGGCATACTGACTATCAGAAACCTGTCCGGTAGGGGTAGATGGTGCAACGGCATCATCAGAAGACGGAGAACCAACAGCCTCGGCACGACGCTGGTTGTCTGCCTCTAGTCTAGCTAATATTGAACCCCGCCCATCAGGTTGTTGTACTTGGGTTTCCGGGGTAAACTCTTGGGTAGGTTCCCCAGAGTCCTGAGATTCCCTAGGTATTCGCGGAGGTTGATTATAGCTAAGGTCATGTTCAGGAAACCGAGGTCTAGGTGGAGGGGCTGGCCACATGGAAAACTGCTCTTCGAGTAATCGTTGTTCCTCCGGTGACAGATGACTAAATCGAGGATTATTTTGTAGTCGCGACAATTGCTCACGGTTTTGGTTTCCGGGAAAACTGGGTTGACCGGGTGGAGTTTGATAAAACTCAATGGGTGGTGGCGGACTAAATTGAGTAGGTGGCGGGGGGGAAGTTTGAACGGGGGGTAAAAATGTACTATTGCTGGGATTGTTGAATATCTGGGGGGGTCCACTGGGGGCGGCACCAAAAGGATTATCCCTCGGTTGTGACAATGTGGAGGGAAAAACGGGAAGTTGTTGGGCTGAGGGAGGAAATGGGGATGGGGTAGGGGCACTACCCCACATGGGTAAAGATGGAGGTTCGGCAAAGGGGGTAAAGGAAAATTGGGGCGGCGGTGCTGGAAAAACCTGGTCAATTTGACTAGGAGATAGTTCCACCAGTTCTACACTGGGGGGTAATTGCACAGTATTTGGATAGAGACGGATATTTTCCAGGTTGAGAGCAAATAAGGCGTGTAGACCAAGGGATGCAAGCACAGCAACCGTGGTGGGTTGACGGACGAGTGAGGGAATGTAAGAAATGGCGGAAGTGGTAGCAGTCATGGTCAAACCTGTTGTTAAATCCAAATCAATATCGGGAGCTGTTGCTGTACTCGATCGCTTTTACTGTTTTAGCACGATTAGTTTTAATCGTGGGGTCTTAATTAATCTTTAATCTGTGGTTTTGTCTAACACAACTGTGGAATATCCAATTACAATAGAAATGCGATCGCGCATAGAAGCAAGTCGCTCCCTGGTGGTAGCACTATGACGCGAGGCTTTCAGAAATCTTAGGTCTAACCCCAACAATCGCATCTGCTTATGGGTTTCTGTGATGTAGGACTGAAGTTGCGCCAGGCTGTCACTATCGCCTAGCTGCATAATCCGACTCTCAAACACCCTCTGAACCTCGCCAAAGGCTTCAGTCATCTGATTTACATCGGATTGGTCAGAAACCATGGTTTTTTGGAGTCTTTCCAAAGATTGCCTGAATTCTGTGATCGCTTTATGGAACTCCTTTGTTAACATAATGTTAAGAAGTTTGTCTATTATTTAACCATCATAGACAAAAATTGTACCTAAGCGCGACTGGGCTCACCCCAGGTTAATCTGGGTTAAATCTGGGTTAATGGTGATCCCTATGCAATTAGCATCCAATTGGGTTAATTGTTATGGTTCTGAGATATGGGCGATCGCCCTATAGGAGAATACAGGGATATGTGGGGAATATCTGGGGGATAAGTTAGGATATTTCCCAAAGCCTGAAAATATCCCGTACAAAGGTGCGATCGCACGGCAATCACCCAGGTAACAGCCCCTGTGTGCAAGTGTGAATCGCTAACCTAATAGTAGCATCGCCGCCGGGGTTGTGGAGACTCCAGCGGTTCAATGATCAATTATTTTTTTCACACTGACTGCTGTTAGTCAGGAGAAAGCCCTATTTTACTCTGGGTCCGTCGTCCCACATATTTTGTATCGAAAACTACAGAGTCATCAAGTATCTGTAATTGAATAGGCCTAAATACCATGAACATCAAAACTCTATCATCCTCAAACACCTACGAATGCTTAGTGCCTGACTGGCTACAACATTGTCTGGACAACTCCCAAAGCCTGGAGTCATCAGATACCCCGTCATTTTCTCCAGACAATGATCTGATCTCGCGGGCTTTCCTATTTGCTTATCAACTGCATAAGGGACAATACCGCAAATCGGGGGAACCCTATATTAACCATCCCATTGCTGTAGCAGGTCTACTGCGATTTTTAGGTAGTGATACCGCTATGGTGGCGGCGGGGTTTCTACATGACATCATCGAAGATACTGATGTCACTCCGGAAGAATTAGAAAGCAACTTCGGACCGGAAGTCCGCCATTTAGTGGAAGGTGTGACCAAACTATCTAAGTTTAACTTTTCTAATACCACAGAACGCCAAGCTGAGAACTTCCGGCGGATGTTTCTGGCTATGGCTCAAGATATTCGAGTGATTGTGGTTAAACTAGCCGATCGCCTCCATAATATGCGAACTCTGGAATTTATGTCAGAATCGAAACAGCGAAGTATTGCTTTAGAAACGCGCGAAATTTTTGCCCCGTTGGCTAACCGTTTGGGTATCGGTCGTTTGAAGTGGGAATTGGAAGATTTAGCTTTTAAATATATAGAACCGGAAGCCTACCGAGAAATTCAAATCCGGGTAGCTGACCGCAGGGCTATTCGGGAAGAAAAACTAGCAGCCTTAGCGGATATTTTACGCGATCGCATGGAAAAATCTGGGATCCGATGTTATGAAGTAACAGGTCGTCCCAAGCACCTTTATGGCATCTACAAAAAGATGCAAGAACGCCACAAGCAGTTTCATGAAATTTATGATATTGCTGCCCTGCGCTTAATCGTAGAAACTAATGAGGAATGTTATCGGGCTTTAGCGATCGTTCATGATTCTTTCCGCCCCATTCCCGGACGTTTTAAAGATTATATCGGACTGCCAAAAGCTAACCGTTATCAGTCTCTACACACGGGAGTTATTGGGAACACTGGTCGCCCGGTAGAAGTGCAAATTCGCACGGTAGAAATGCACCATATAGCGGAATATGGAATTGCTGCCCATTGGAAATATAAGGAAACTGGCGGTTCAGAATTTGGCAAATTAACAGAAACCGATGAGAAGTTTACCTGGTTGCGGCAACTACTAGAATGGCAAAGCGATCTCAAAGATGCTCAGGAATATTTAGATACTGTTAAAAACAACCTTTTTGATGAGGATGTTTATGTATTCACCCCTGATGGTGATGTGATGGCTTTAAGCAATGGTGCCACTACGGTAGATTTTGCCTATCGGGTGCATAGTGAAGTGGGTAATCATTGCAAAGGTGCGAAGGTGAATGAACGGATGGTTCCCCTAGATACGGTGTTAAAAAATGGGGATATTGTGGAGATTTTAACCAATAAAAATAGCCATCCTAGTTTAGACTGGTTGAATTTTGTCAGAACTAGCACGGCTAAAAATCGGATCCGTCAATGGTATAAGCGATCGCATCGTGATGAAAATATCGCCAGAGGTCGGGAACTTTTAGAGAAAGAAATGGGTCGCAATGGTTTAGAATCTTTACTGAAATCCGCGCCAATGCAGACAGTAGTTCATCGCTGCAATTATCACAGTGTTGATGATTTATTAGCTGCTTTGGGTTATGGAGAAATTACCCTTAAACAGGTGGTGCATCGACTCCGGGATGTGGTGAAAGCTAATAGTCCGGTTCCAGAAGTTTCGATGGAACAGGCGGCTAATAACCTACAAATGCAGAATTTAGCCCCTAGAAATACATTACATGGGTCTGTACCTACTTCTACATCTACTAGCAAATCTCCGATCGCGGGGGTTGAGGGGTTAATGTACCATATCGCGGGATGCTGTAATCCGATTCCTGGAGAGCCAATTATTGGGACTGTGACCCGGACTCGTGGGATTTCCATTCACCGCCAAGGCTGCCATAATGTTAGCAAGGTTAGTGGCGATCGCCTAGTTCCAGTTAGTTGGAATCCTACCCCCATTGACCAAGGACGACGGAAAACTTATCTGGTGAAAATTCAGATTGAGGTATTAGACCGGGTGGGGGTACTCAATGACATTTTATCTCGACTGAAAGACAACAATATCAACGTTCGTAGCGCTCAGGTTAAGACCTTTCGCGACGCTCCGGCTTTGATAGAGTTGGGTATCGAAATATGCGATCGCAATCAATTTGAGCAAACCTGTCTACAAATTAAAAACATCAGTGATGTTCTCAACTTGCGTCGCATGAACCGAGGCGATCAAAGCTAGGCTAAATTCGCCAATCTACAGAGGTGAGGGCGGCTTCCCACATTAAATGGGCGACTTCTGGGCGAGCAATATCGCTATGAGCGCCCTGGGAACCGCTACCCTCGCGGATAAATTCATCGGCGTTGATATTATAAATGGCTCCGGGAACTAAGGGATAATGGGCATCTATGGGTAACATATCGCAATTAACTGCTCGGAATTCGTGATCACCACTAGCCCCAAATGCTCCTAAAGCTCCATATTTAGGCAGGTTGTCGGTTGAGTAGAAACTAATCGATCGCCTGATTAAACTCGCAGCGGAAGCCCCTAGCGGATACCATTTACCTAGGGCGGTGTCCCATTTCGAGTGAGTAATAGCGATCGGACCTTTGACCAGGCTGTTGGTGATGATACCATGAAAATAACCCGGCACTCCTGGACTCAGGGGAATATCAGGAGAATAGGACCAGTGAGATAACGCCCCCTGTACCAGCAACAGGGAGTTAATGGGGTGGTGATTTCTCAAGTCGGTTCCCGACCCCGCCAAAGCCCCAGAAACGACGATACAGCCAAAACTATGACCCATGAGATGGAAACGCAGGCGATCGCCTCCCGCTTGTTGTAGTTGGGCTAACAGGTGAAAAGCGGCATTTTCCCCAAACTCCCGGGCGCGGTCTTTCATTTTCCAAAAGGAGAGGGTTCGCAACGGCGCTAGAAGTCCCCCCCAACTAAATCCGCTAAAACTGAGGGCTTCGGTTCTGGCGGCGGCAAAGGTAATTTCTGGATCAAAGGGATCGCGATCGGCACTGGGGGCGGCGGCAATGCCTATGGCTTGTAAACCAGCTTCGCGGTCTAATATTCGATAAGCATTGAGAACGTCTATAGGCAGGGTTTCTGGGGCTATATTTTCAGTGGCGGCATTAAAAATCACTTCTAGGGCGCATCTGGCGGCGGGGGTGTCGGCAATATTTTCCGCATAGCGATCGACCATTTCATCAACTACAGATAATCGCTGATTTTCCAGGTTCTCTTGGGGGGAATTATTCAAATTCATCGATAGGGGGGATTCTCCTAATTCATAATCTCCCCAAGGCATACTAGGCCAGTGTAAACCAATGGCTAGGGGATAAAATCCCGGTTGTACTTGCTGAAAACGTGCTTGATCATCTTTCTGCTGAATAACTGCTTCTATCCATCTTGTATACTGTCTCCGGGAGGCGGGAATATCACTTAACCAACCGTGGCTAAACAAAAATACATCGGTAACGGGTTGTTGCTGAATGACTTGTAAAACTCGTTCACTCATGAGACCGTCCGGGTCGTCAGTGCGTTCGTTTCCGTCTTTATCAAAGGCAATTAGATAATAGATAAAATCGCTGTTAGGGATAGTTTCAATGGGCATTTAATTTAAGAGGTGCTTATCATAATTAATCATAGCAAATCGGTTAATGATTTGGCAATATCGATAAATGGGCGGTTAGGGGTCAGCAGGGGAACCGGACGGATTAGAGATAGGCTTGATTACTTTCGATTATCTATCCCCCGGATTTTTTAAGCATCTGTAGCCCTATCTAAAACCAGGAAAAGGCTGTGGCTGCATCAACTAACCACAGCCCCTAGGTGATTAACTGGCTGGGGATTTTTTAATTATTTGTAATCCTGTGGGTAAACGCAGCATTTGTAAACCGATATTTACCCGGGTAGGATTATAATCTAAGTTGGTATTTTCTAGGTTAGCCCCTGATAAATTCGCCCCTTCTAATTGGGCGGCTGAGAGATTGGCGGCTGTTAAATTCGCCCAAGTTAAATTAGCATAGTTTAAGTTTGCACGGCTGAGGTTAATATGAATAGCTTGACAGTGACTGAAATTCGCACCTACTAAGCTAGTTTTATAGAAGTTCGCCCCTTCTAAATAGGCGGCGGTGAAATTAGTGCGATCGCATTTACTACGGCTAAAGTTAGCGTTAAACAAGCAAGCATAACTCAAATCACTGTCTTGTAACTCACAATTAGCCAGGACTAAGTGACTTAAATCTAACCCTCGCAAATCCACGCCTTCCACAATTAGATTATTGAATCGGCGTTCTCCCCCCTGTAAGCGATTAATAAACTCGCTGCTACTGATGGGATTTTTTACGGGTTCAATGTCGTCAATTTCGGAGATATCAATATCGGCAGATTGGGATTTTTTGCCACTATTAAATAATTCATTCAGCCAGTTAAACATTGGTTTATCCTCCATGGTATCAATACTCTACTGAACCCCAGAATTGGGGAACTTGACGGGTGACGTTTTCTCGCAGTCGGGGAATTAAGAGCATCACAGTGATATAAAGGTCTTCAATTCCAGTGATTAAAGTGATTAGCTTCAAATCAGGATTAGGATAGCGACTGAGTTGATTTTGCAGAGCTTGCGGGCGCAGATATTCCTGTAAGTAAGACAAACCGTAACGCACATCATTAACTTGCTTAATTAAGGTCAAATAACAAGAGGCAAAACCTTCCTCAAATCCCGGTTCTGGAGCATCGGGATGATTCCTGGCGATCGCAGTTAAACGCTCCAGAAATTCGATAGTTTCAGTCAAGCTATCCAGCAACTCAAAACGCTGCTTTGAGTCGGGTTGATTGCCATTTTTAATGTTTTCACCAAAATCTGATATCAAGGCGCTTAAACTGTTAAATAAGCCTGGTAGAGATGATTCTATATGGTCTAGGTCGGACAATAATGCGCGGGCTTGTTTGGGGGATGTCAGTTGTCGTTGATAAGCTAACCTGGCGATTTCTTGCAATTGGGGGAGAGATTCACAGCGCCCAGTTTTGCGGTAGTTTTCCAAGAACCTGATCAGCAGAATGCGATCGCTAATTTCAGCGGGGAAAATGTCGGGTTTATTCTCAATGGGAGTAAGATGAGAATTGTTCAGATTACGATTAGGTTGTTGCATGGGAATCACTTTCATGGTTGCTAAGGATTTGAGCCAATGGCGGTGGGATAGTCTGTGAAAATATCCTGGTAAATTGAGATAGTAGAAAAGCACCCTAATTTGGCTGGTTATTTTTGGGGGGAATTATCCGGCAAATCTGCACCACTAATAAGATATTCGAGATAGGCTTCTATGGCTTCTCCCACTGCATCATCCCGCGACATAATCACATCCTCGCGGCGGGCGTGGGCGAGAGTCATCCAACAGGCGGCGGTGCTACTGACCACGGACAAAACCATCCAACCGAGGGAAATTCCCAACCCCGCAATATCAAAGCGCATGACTTTATAGGTGAGGTTTAACATGGCTAACCGGATGATTTCAGTGCCAGAGATTAGCTGATAATTATCATCAAAATGTCGGTCAAATAATTGGGGCATTTGTTGAGCCACAAATAGGACATCATCGCCGATGTGATGACGCTTGGCTAATTTATTTGCCCAGTCCTGCTGTGCTTGTTGTTTGATGGCGATCGCCTCTTGTTGTAGCCGCAACATCCGCTGTTCTACGGGCAGATTTTCCGTGGGAACCGTCCGCCAATTGCGATCGCGATCGGCCCAGGAGCCGTATAATTTGACATATAAAGTATCCCAATTAGGATGATTGCGGGACGTGCTTTGAAACTCTTGCCGTAACTTTTGGTACTCTTCGCGCGCGCTTTCATAGGCGGGAGTTGTAGCCGGAATATCCGCCAAATTCTGAGTTTGTGTCTCGATGATTTCCAGGGCTTTTAAACTGCTAAGTTCCGGGCGATTATTGAGGGCTTCGCTACCTATTGCCGCCGCCAGAGATTGCAAGATTGACATAGCGATCATTGCCGCCGCCCCGGCTTTTGCCCAGTCCTGGTTGCCCCGTTTTCGTCCCGCCACAGCAGTACCATTTTCGTTAGTGAAACGCACCAGTAACAGGTTCAGCATTGGGCTAAAAATGAAAGCCAAAACGCCAAATTCCTTTAAAGCAAAAAACAAAATTGGTTGATTGGTTATGGCATTAACCAGACTAGCAGTGCTAATTACCCCCGCCGTGAGTTGGGAGTGTTCGACCAGTTCATTAGTGACCCATTTTTTGCCATAGAATTGTTTGGGATTTGCCCAAATGAAACCTAGGAGAAATAAGCCGATCTTCTTTGGAGTCTGTTGGGAATTATTAGCTTGGGGGCGAGGTTCTAACAGTTCTGGGTGCAGTTCCCGTAAAGTTTCGGCTGCCTTTTTTGCCTCTTGTTGAGGTTCGGGAATAGCAAAGGATTCAAAAGGTTGACTCATGGTGGGTGTTTTTTTGCTAAGATGGGCGAAATAGCCCCCCCGTGATTCAGCAAGGGGGACTCCAAATACTTATCAGTCCAATGACACTGAATTTATACAGTGATAGTCAATTCAGTTTCATCAACAGCCATTTCAGAACATTTCGCCAATCGACTTGAACCCTATGTGCAGCCGCACCTTCATGATTTAATTATCGGTTGGGGCGGGTTTATTAATATCCCGGTGGCGATGCAAAATTGACAGCAGAACCCGCCCCTACAATTATCAATTGTCCGGTGGGGCGGGTTTATTAATATCCTGGTGGCGATGCAAAATTGACGGCGCTGGGGCGGGTTTATTAATATCCCGGTGGCGATGCAAAATTGACAGCAGAACCCGCCCCTACAATTATCAATTGTCCGGTGGGGCGGGTTTATTAATATCCCGGTGGCGATGCAAAATTGACAGCAGAACCCGCCCCTACAATTATCAATTGTCCGGTGGGGCGGGTTTATTAATATCCTGGTGGCGATGCAAAATTGACGGCGGAACCCGCCCCTACGCGGTGGCTTTGTTCAAAATGAGATTACCAAACTAACCTAGCTTAACAGTTGAATGTTAGAGAAGGTAAAGCGATCGCTCCGATCGCTTTCTGGGTTGTGGATAATCCGCTCACTGAGGATTTGATACTTGCCTACTGGGGTATAGGAATCTTCAAAATCGCTTTTTTCCCCCTTCTGTGCCCCCGTTTTGGGGTCATGATAAACAGAATCATAACGGTGGGAAAGATAACCCTCCGGCGTTTGGTGGCTGCTGTGGGTGTAGATCGTCACTACCACCCCGTGAATGTGACGATGCACCATGCAAACCTCATTATTGCGGAGTTGGTAGCGATCGCCTTCCCCCTTGCCGCCGATAATGATTTCTACCGCCCCCGTTTCGTCCGTTTCGCCATAGCTAAACGTATTTTCTCCATGCACCGCCTCAAAATCTCGACGTACCCGGTGGATCGCCGTTTCCCACAGTTGCCCATGGATAGCCTTTTGCGCCGCCTCGTCAGCAACATCTAGCACTTCTGCCTTCATATCCGACCCGACCTTCGCCCGACCATGAATCACCTGGCCATCATGTTCGTAGGTGACATCAGCAGTGTAGCCTGGGAAATCCGCATCCCAGGTGTAACGATTTTCATAAGCAGCGCGGAAAAGTTCGCGAGCAGAAACTTGTGTAGCCGTCATAAATACTCCGAGTGTGAAGATGAACAATTATCAATTAGTATAAACCATTACAAGCAGATCGCCTTGGTGGGGCATTGCGCCCTGGCGATAGGGTTTCCCTCCCATTCCCGGTTTTCTTCTCAACCCCTGTCTGGTAACGGTCATTCATTCACGCCAAAACTACCTCCCCCGCTACAGTTTCCGGCAGGGGGGTCACAAACCAGGAGTCAGAAACGGGGTTGTATTTCTATTTGAGAGATTCGCCCATGAGGGTAAAAGCTGCCCAATGTTTGGGTTGAGGATATTCTTCCATAGTGGTCAACATGGCTTGTCGTAAAGCCACAGCCCGATCGCCTTTTTGGGGTAGAAGTCGATAAAATTCCTGCATTAATTTGGCGGTGGGTGCATCCTCTGCTTGCCATAGAGAGACAATCACACTTTCAGCCCCGGCACCAATAAAGGCACGAGATAATCCGATGATACCATCACCTGTAATTCTGCCGCCACCTGTGTTACAAGCACTTAAAACCACTAAGGAAGCTGTTAAATTCAATCCCATGATTTCCTCAGAAGTGAGAAACCCCCGATCGCCATAACTTGGAGTTAGTGCGATCGCCCCTAAAACACCCCCAGACTCGCTAAAATCATCCAGTAACCCGTGGGTTGCCAAATGCACGATCGCCGCCGAATTAATGCGTTCCAAAACCTCTGATTTCGTCGCTGCACTACCAATTAACGCTTCTGTATTCAACATAGAGGCGATGGCGATCGCTTCGGCTTCTGCACCGGGTAAATTAGCTAATCTCTTGGGTTCTTCTCCCGGTTCTATAGACAATTTCGGCATCACTGGATTTCCCACCACTAGAGCATTGGCGGGGTTATTTGTCCTGTTAATTCTCCGGTTTTCTGCCAGTTGGCGAGTCAATTGTAACACCTGAATGGCTGGGGCGGTTAGAATAGTATGGTTGAAAATTAAATAGCGATCGCTTTCATCGATTAACGCCGGAAACGGCACAAACAATAACTCCTGGTGGGGGATAAATATCACCTTATCTTCTGGATTTTGCGGCAGTAAATCGGCAATCGGTTTTATCAGTAAATCGTGCAATTTTTGCAAGTGACTATTTCTGAGATTGCGGGTAGAAATGCTGGGCAGAGTTTCCGTGATTCCCTGGCGAGTTCCCCGCACCAAAGCCGTTAATAAACCTTCCGCTTCCGAGTCCGTACCCTCCGCCAAAAAAGGCACTAAAGTCTCCCTAAACGTTTCTAATTGGCTTAAATTTACTTCCCGAAAAGTGATGTTTCCCGTCGGCTGCACCACCCAAATAAATAAAGCGGAATTGTTGCCGAAATTATCACTAATAATCGAATATTGAACTAGGGTAGCATTTTGCTGTCCTGCCACTTTTTGAATGTCGGAAATCCTCATAGGCGGATTATTTTGCCGGTCATATTCTTGCACCGCTTCAGGAGATAGTTGTTGGGCGATTAATTCCAGGAAAGCACGGGCGCGACCTCTCTCGGCAATTTCTAAGGCGATTTCCGGTTTATTTTCGCTAATTAATGCTTTTTGTAGTATACTATAACTAGACCGATATTTATCAAAAATCGAGACTTTATTGGCATCGCTCAAGCCGGGTCGCAGAGATTCTAATGCGTCAATTGCCGCGTATAAGGTTTGGGTAGCTTCCGCGATTTTTCCAGCTTCAAATAAAGCGACACCTTTATTGTTTAGGGTGACAGCAATTCCGGCTGTATTCCGTAAATTTCGCCGAATTTCTAAGGCGCGATCGTAGAATTCTATGGCTTGGGAATAGTCCCCCATTAATCGATGAACTGAACCGATATTATTCAAGGCTTGACTCTGGGCATCTTCTTCACCGATCGCCCTCATAATTTCTAATCCTTGGTTGTACAATTGCAACGATTGGGAATAGTTGGCTAATTTCTCATAAGCCGCCCCCATATTTAACAGGGTTTGACCAACCCCGACAGCATCTCCGATTTCCGAGGCGATCGCTAACCCTTTCCCATAGAATTCTAACGCTTGGGAATAGTCCCCCATAGCATGATAAACCGCCCCCATATTAGCGAGAGTAATTCCCACCGCAAAATCATCATCTTCTTGTGCAAATAGCGCCCCGGCTTGTTGAAAATAAATCAGGGCTTTTTGAGGTTGTCCTAAAGCTCGATAAATTTGCCCCATATTATTAAAAATAACAGCCGATCCATAGGATTCTTCTGCTGGCAAAACTGCCAAGGCTTGCTCATAAAAATTGATGGCTTGGGGATAGTTAGCTTGGGAGGAAGAAAGCGCCCCCAAATTAATCAGAGTTTGGCTAATTCCCTGTCGGTCGTTAAGATTTTGGCGAATAGTTAAAGCCTCGTTTAAAAAATGCCCAGCCTGGGGATAATTGCCCAAATTGCGATAGACAACACCGATATCATTTAAAATCAACGCTTCTAGTTGGCGATCGCCTTCCACCCGCACCTTATGCAAAGCGCGATCGAAGGTTATCAACGCTTCTTTCAACTCACCGCCAGCGACCTGTTTATCTCCGATTTCATGCAATTGAATCGCCTCAATGACCAGATCTTCTCCCCTTTCTTGTGCCAAAACTGGCAACCCTGTTACCGGAAACCAAAGAAATTTGATAAACTCAATTTTACCCAGAGTCATAAACGCAATCAGAAACAGACAGGATGAAATGTTTTTTAGAGGCATTTTACTTAAATGATTAATGGCCAATTACAATCGCTCATTACCGAGACTTGTCGCCACCCTCCCGGAAGCCTAAAACGCCAGCAAGGGTTAACTCAACTGTATCGAATGATTGTCAAATCAGGCAAGCTATGGCGAGAAAATACCCCCTATTATGAGGAAGTCTGGCAACAAACTTGGCTATATTTTTGCCTAAATCTCTGTGAAGCCACCACCGGGAAAGATAAATATGATAGCGATCGCAGTAGCATCACCACCTGGCTAAATGTTTACCTAAAAATGCGCCTCAAAGATAGGGCTATTAAACACCAAAACCAGAAACAACAAATGGTTTCGGCTTCACAACCGCTATATGATGATGACACCCTCACCTTTTTGGATACCTTTGAAGCCCTCCCAGATATCCCGCCGATCCTGCAAGCTACCCGCAAGTGGGCGGAAACTGACCCAGAGGGAGAATTGCAGCGTCTCCAACTCCGGGGTCGAAAAGATGTTACCTGTCAACTGTTGATTTTACGTCGTTTACCCCCCGAAACTACCTGGGAGGATCTTTCCGCAGAGTTGGGTTTACCAGTTTCTACCCTCAGCAGCTTTTATCAGCGGAAATGTCTGCCACAATTGCGTAAATTTGGCGAATCAGCCGGATATCTATAAAGAGGTCATTCAACCAATAACAATTATGGCTAATCATACCCAACAAACCGAAAATTCTGCCTTACCCATGTTGATCGGCACAAATTCGCGCCGCCTCGCCCAACAATTTGCGAGGGAACAACCCAATCGCCAAAAAGCTGAACAGGTTTATTTTAACACTCTGGCGGTTTGTGTGGTGCGTAATTATTTGGAGTGGATGGGAATTGCTACCCAACTCAATGCTGGTGATAGTTGGAATCCGATCGCCCGCTTGGCTAGTGATGTGGCAGATCTACAGGTGACCGGATTGGGGATTCTCGAATGTCGTCCGATCCGCGAAAATCAGCAAATTTGCCGAATTCCCCCGGAAGTTTGGGGCGATCGCATTGGCTATGTAGTCGTGCAAATTGAAGATTCTTTAAAAGCCGCCAATATTCTGGGATTTATTCATAGCATCGATCGCCCAGACATCCCCCTGAGTCAGTTGCAACCCGTAGAAACACTGTTGACCACTTTATCTGGGTTGCGTCGGCAGAATTTGGTCAACCTTAGTCAGTGGTGCCAAGGAATCTTTGGGGAAACGTGGCAGGATTTGGGCTCAATATTTAGCACTCCAAATCTCGCCTATAATTTTCGCACTTCTCCACCAGATAGACAAGCTGAGATAGAAAGGGGAAAATTGATTGATTTGCAAATGCAGTTGGGCAGTCAAATGGTAGTATTGTTGGTGGCGCTAACACCAGAATTTGATACTATGGCAGTCAGAGTGCGACTTTATCCCCCTAATGGAGAAATTTATTTACCGCCGAATTTGCGGTTAGCATTACTATCAGACCAGGCAGATACTTTACAAGAAGTGCGATCGCGCCGTCATGATAATTATATCCAACTGCCCCGATTTACCGGAGAAACGGGGGAACGCTTTTCTATTCAAGTTGCCCTAGAAAATGCCATGATTATAGAGAACTTTGCTATTTAATGACCAGTCCCAAAAAACCAACTATTGTTGTCATTAATCTAGGATATGGGAATTTGCTATCCGGTTTTCCCCATGTCACCGCCCTACTTTGGGAACCGGAAAATCCCCGTCCGCTAAAATTTACTGGCGCGTTACCTCCCGCCCAGGAATTAGATGGGATTTATCGTCGTTGGAATTTGATTTATCAAGCACTTTATCGCCGTCCGGGATGGCATCCCCGCATCAAAATAGATCGGGAAGATATCACCAATGTTTCTCAGGTAGAATTTTCGGATATTTGCCAGCAGTATCTTCAGGTTATTAATGAGTGGCTGGGTGCTGAGAAATTTAGAAATATTGATCGCCAATTGCGATCGCATCTCAACCAGAATGACGAAATCCAATTAATTCTGGAAACTGATGATGAATTAGTGCGGCGTTTACCTTGGCATTTTTGGGATTTTTTGTCTGATTATCCCCAAGCCGAAATTGCTTTAAGCGCCCCAGAATATCAGCGAGTGCAGAAGTTAAACCGAAGAAAACAGATTAGAATTTTAGCTATTTTAGGCAATGATAACGGCCTCGATCTGGCGGAGGATCGCCAAGTTTTGTCAGAAATTGCCGATGCGGAAACTGTTTTTTTGGTTCAACCTTCCCGTCAGGAAGTTGACCAACATTTATGGGATGATCGCGGTTGGGATATTTTATTTTTTGCCGGTCATAGTGAGAGTGAAGAAAATGGTAACGGGGGTTTATTGTCGATTAATGCCACTGATAAAATCGGCATTTCTCATCTAAAATTAGCCTTAAAAACGGCTATCAGCCGTGGCTTACAACTAGCGATTTTTAATTCTTGCCAGGGGTTATCCTTAGCTGCGGAATTGGCTGATTTACATATTCCCCAAATTATTGTGATGCGAGAACCCGTGTCTGATCGGGTAGCCCATGCCTTTTTAGTCGGATTTATTCAGGCTTTTTCTAGGGGTTATTCCTTTTACTTGGCAGTGCGACAAGCCCGGGAACGTTTACAGGGTTTAGAAGATAAATTTCCCTGTGCTAGTTGGTTGCCAATTATCTGTCAAAATCCCGCCGAATTACCGATAGTTTGGCGACAGCAACAGCCCCCAATAAAACCTGCTTTTTCCCAAGGGCGCGATCGCACTTTTTGGTTAAGCAGTTGGGGGATAGCTTTAATGATTCTAATTATCCGCCAATTGGGAATTTTACAAGGGGGGGAATTGAAACTCTATGATCACTTAATGCGATCGCGTCCTCCCGAACCACCCGACCCCCGAATTGTAGTCGTTGAAGTGACGGGAAATGATGTACAATCACGACAAGAATATTCTATCTCTGATGGCACGATTAGTCAAGTATTGCAGCAATTAGAACCCCATCAACCCAGGGCGATCGGGTTAACCATTTATCGAGATTTTCCCGTCCCTCCTGGGGATGCAGAATTGCGAACACAAATGCAGCAGCAAGATAATTTGTTTGCTATCTGTAGTTTCCCCCGGGCTAATGAACCCGCTGTGCGATCGCCTGATGTCATCCCCAATAATCGCTTAGGATTTGATGATGTCCTCGTCGATCCTGATGGAATTTTGCGACGACACCTATTTTTTATGAGAGCTAACTCCGACTGTAACACGGGTTTTTCCTTGAGCTTTCAATTAGCCCGAAAATACCTAGCGGCTGAGAATATTTTTCCCGATAATCAAGGCAATCAAAACAACCCCTTACAATTAGGCGAAGCGATTTTTAATCCCCTGGGAAATACCCATAGCGGAGCATACAAAAATCTACCGACAGGGGGATGGTATGTGATGTTAAATTATCGTTCTTTTCCCATAGCCAGAACTCTGACCCTAACCCAAGTTTTGCAGGGAGATTTTGACCCTAACCTAGTCAAAAACAGAATTGTGCTGATTGGTTTTACCAGTAGAGTCAACGCTAAATTTTTTAGCACTCCCCACCGCGCCGGACAATCTCCCTCTGATCAAGTGCCAGGAGTGATGGTGCAAGCACAGATGGTCAGCCATATTCTCAGTGCGGCCCTTGATGGTCGTGCCCTGATTGGGGTATGGGTTTGGTGGCAAGAAGTGATTTGGGTGGTAGTGTGGTCAATGGCCGGAAGTGCGATCGCATTGTACATCGGCAACAGTGACATCGTGATGATTACAGCCATCGTCATAGCGATCGCCATTCTATATATCCTCTGCTATCTGCTACTGCTTCAAGGCACTTGGGTTCCCCTACTCCCCCCAGCATTGACATTGGCGATCGCTCCTTTTTTGCGTAAATTTCTCCCCCCATTGCGATAAGTAAACATAACCCCAACTACCCAGGAGTAGCAGCTTGTCCAGTCCTTTAAGAAAACCGCCGCAACCCGGCAAATTGCAGTTATCCATCGCCTTGATTCTCCTAATCGCTATAGTGCCAATACAGCGAGTTTACGGCACTTATAGCAGGGAATTACGCCCGGAAAATCATCAATTGCCATTACCCGATGTCCTGGTTGCCACAGCCTTTGATGCACCAGACCCCCAACCCCCAGAAGATCGCGAAGGTTCTGGGAGTCGCACCTCCTGTCCCGCCGTGGATAAACCTCTGACCGCATTAATTCCCAGTCAAGTGAACTACACCCTATCGGGACATCCCACATTCTGGTTTTATGTGCCTTATTCCTCGGAGCTGACCCGTGAGGTAGAATTTGTGGTCTTGGATGAACAAGAAACCCAAGTTTACCAAACCGTGGTCAGGATTACCGACACACCGGGAATTGTGAGTTTCCGCCTACCGGAAAGCCTCCCCCCCCTGGAAATTGGCAAAAAATATTTGTGGCAATTCTCCTATCGATGCAATCCGAGAATTCGGGCTGAGGATGACTATGTACAAGCAATGGTGGAAAGAGTTGCCCCCTCAAGAACCCTAACCAGTCAGCTAGAAGTGGCAACAACACCCATGCAGCGGGTGGAAGTCTATGCGGCGAATGGGTTATGGCACGAAACTCTAACCACTCTCGCCGAATTGCGTCGGGATAATCCAGGAAATGCAGATATCGCGGCCGGGTGGACGGAACTTCTGGAATCTATTGGTTTGGGTCATCTAGCGGTGGAGGCGATCGGGGGTTGTTGTCGTTAGTCTCGACGGGAGAAACGGGGTTTCTGGGCTGTTTGAGGATTAACCCCAAAAATTTTTCCCAATTTGCGTAAAAGTTATCCGCGAAGGCGATAGGTAAGTGTAACCTGCAATTTCAGGAGTGATGCCGATTGTCAATTTACAAGCGATCGCGCCCTGCTTATGTATTCAGGAAATTCAGTAAAAATACTGATGTCTGGAAACATAAGAACGGCTTTAATGGATAATTAACAGAACTTATGATTGACGTTAAAAGGCGATCGTTCCCTCTGTCCAGTCCGTCCCACTCACCGAGTCAGCCCCAGCCAAGAGTAGCGATCATGCAAACGCCCTTAAATAATCAGCATCAACTTATAAATAGTCGCTATCAAGTTATAAAATCCCTGGGAACCGGTAGTTTCGGCGAGGTATTCCTGGCACAAGACACCCAGATGCCCTTGCAGCAAAACTATGTGATCAAGCAACTCAAGCGCCAAGTTCAACGCCAGTTTAACAATATTGTGAAAGAACGATTCCGGCAGGAAGCGGCAACATTGCAAACTTTGGGGGAGCATCACCAGATTCCTCGGTTGTACGCTTACTTTGAGGAGCTGAACAAGTTTTACTTGGTGCAGGAGTATATCGAGGGTGAAACACTAGAAGCGAAGGTGCAAAGGGAGGGTAAACTCAGCGAAAGTGCCGTGAGGGCAATTTTGACCAGTCTGTTGGGAGTGCTTCAATACATACACGACAAGCAAATAGTCCATCGCGACATCAAACCGGACAATATTATTTTGCGCCAGGAAGATGGCAAGCCAGTGTTGATTGACTTTGGTGCCGTTAAGGAAGCCATGAGTACCCAGCTCAATACCCAAGGAAATGCGGTTAACTCGATTGTAATTGGTACTCCTGGGTTTATGGCTTCTGAACAGGCAATCGGTAGACCTGTTTATTCTAGTGATTTATATAGTTTGGGACTGACGGCAATTTATTTGTTAACAGGTAAGCTGCCGCAAGATTTGGCGATCGATCCGGGGACGGCAGAAATCCTTTGGCGACAAGATGCACCAGAAGTCAGTGGCGGTTTAGCCAATGTGTTAGATAAAGCAGTTCGCACCCGCGCTGGCGATCGCTACTCTAGCGCCGCAGAAATGCTCAAATCTCTTACGAATACACAGATGCAGCCCAATAATATTCCCGCTTCTGTACCACAACCCACATCAACACCAACATCACCAAAACGTGGGCTATTGGTTCTATCGACAATTGTTTCTATAGTTGTTCTAGGGTTGGGGTGGCGATCGCTTCCCTACCTGTGGAAACCGAAAGTACAAGCCCAATCCTTAACAATTGGCAGTTTAAGCAATCCCAAGTACAACACCGACCTAGTAGATTATTTACGACAAGAGTTAATCCCCAGTAATTTTATTGATTTTTTTCTGGGTAAAAAAGTAGACTTGGCGATCGATGGTGACCATAATCTACCTTACCAAGAAGCCAAGGATCGAATAGCCAAGAAAGAGTGGGATGTCGTCTTTACCCTGTCTCCGATCATTTCTGTTGCTGCCCAAGATAACAGTTATACGTTTGCCGCTTTAATGTTTCCTGAACGTCCGCCTTATTATTATTCTGCATTGTACGTCAGAGCGGACAGCCCAATTCAATCTATCAATGACATAACACCAAGCACCGTAATTGCCTTGGGCGGGTTCAACTCAGCATCGAGTTTTTATATGCCCGTTTACGATTTGTATGGCAAAACTCTAACCGTAGATATGGGACACCGAGGGCAGAATATTCGGGAAATGGTGAAGACCGGAAAAGCAGATTTGGGTGCGGGGGCTTTAGGTGATACAGTCAAAAACGATCCAGATATCCGTATCATCCACCTGAGTCGAGCTATTCCGGGTGCAGGAGTATATCTCTCTCCCGAACTTTCAGAATCAGACAAAAAGGTAATCAAAAGAGTTTTGTTCAACGCCCCTCCAGGCCTTCAAAAACAAGCCAACTATGGCCCAGGCTCAGAATCAGATTATACCAATTTCAGAGGAATTATCCGGAGAACCGAAGAAATTTTAGTTTGTTCTGATTTTGGGAAGAATCCCGTTAATTTCTTTTGTGCAACTGAGGCGGGTACAGTTCCGACAACAGTTACTCATGGCGGGAATGTGATCAGGGGTCGAGTCAATGGCTGGAGGCGGCCGACTGTTGACACAGTTTGGTTAAATTTGATGGCAGAAGGTAATCAACTTTATCGGGTGGTAGTATCTTCGCAAATTCTCAATCAAGTTCCTGGTGGTACGAATTTGCTGGAACTTCAGAATAAAGAGATTAAAGTTCTGGGAGTAGTCCCGAATCAAATAAGTGATGGCATACTGGAATTAAATATTCAGAATTCAATGGAATTGGAGGTTTTATAAAACAAAATATCTATACCGAGGAATAAATGGGGTATATTCCCCATCATAAGGTTAGTTATCGCGGAGGTTTCCGAAAGCAGGTTTCTTTTGGGAACGCCCATAAACCCCCCTTGTTTAGGGAAAATTAGGCGATCGCTCATCTGATCCGAACATAACTAAGGCGCGATAATAAACACACCCAGAACACAATCAGCAGATTCCTTGACTTTCTGGGTGTATTCCTCCTCAAAGGGGATTACATAGCATCAGGGTCAATGCCTAATTCCCGCAGTTTTTCGGCGAGGCGGTTAGCGCGTTCTGCCTCCTGTTGGGCGCGTTCTTCGGCTTGTTGGCGATCGCTCTCTAATTCGATATAAGTCGAGAATTTTCGACCATCGGGACGATACAATTCTAACCCCGACTCCGAGATTTCAAATCGTACCCCTAACCGGGGAGAAATCCAGCCGTTTATAGTTTCAATAAGCGTGAGTTGATTCTCTGTGCGAATCCAGCCACAGC
>Ga0213836_100493_pt1 | contig 31644 bp, 19 predicted proteins | sample SWPATP03_FD_160578 | JGI IMG/M metagenome (GOLD analysis project Ga0213836, IMG submission 160578) | Coastal seawater microbial communities from Marineland, Florida, United States - SWPA TP0 #3 | ecosystem: Environmental > Aquatic > Marine > Coastal | place: USA: Florida | collected 2016-08-05
CCTACGATTGCCTACCAAAATCTCCAGAGGCTCATTCGCTTAGAGTTTATTGGGTAACTAGAGCATACCACAAAGGGAACAAAGTGTCTGGGGCTGCGCTCAAGGCTGCCAGGAATGCCACATCCAGAAAGCTGGCTGAGACTTACTTTGTTTAAGGCTCTGTGGGATATGCGGTAATAATCCCCATATAATGCTCATATCAAACTTGTACCCCGATCCAATTCCCTAGGTCGGGGTTTTTATTGGTGAAAGTTTGGGAATAAGATAGAAAGTTATCCTGTATGGGAGGGTTTCCGGTGGAAATATCTATTGTCAAAATGATTAGCAGTGATGTAGCTGATCGTGAATGGGAGTAGCGAATGTGGATATTAAGGAGTTATTAAGTCGATATGCGGTGGGCGATCGCGACTTTAGGAAAACTAATCTAATTGGTGCGAAATTATTTCGCTGTAATCTTAAAGGCATTGACCTGGGGGGTGCTTCCCTAGCTGGGGCGGATTTGAGTAGGGCGTTTTTAGAGGATGCTAATTTGTTTAATGCGTTCCTATATAGAAGTAATTTAACTTTTGCTCATTTGGGACGGGCTATCTTGACTGATGCTGATTTGACTAAGGCTGACCTGGGGGGTGCGTTTTTGGTGCATTCTGATCTCAGTGGGGTTAAGTTGAGTGGTGCGATTTTACAAGGGGTTAATCTTAGGTCGGCTAATTTGACCGGGGTTAATCTATGTGGGGCGAATTTGAGCGGGGTTAATCTTAGGTCGGCTAATTTGACTGAGGCGAATTTGAGTTGGGCTAATCTCAGTCATGGGAGGTTAAGCTGTTCGGTTTTAACTAAGGCTCGTCTCACCAGTGCTAATCTGAGTTATTGTCATTTGGTAGATGTGGATTTAGGGGGGATAGACCTGAATGGGGTAGATCTGTCTGAGGCTAATCTGCGGGGGGTTAACTTACAAAAGGCTGATTTGACTGCTGTTAATCTGAGGTCGGCGAATTTGACGGGGGCTAATCTGGAGGGTGCTATTCTCCACGGCACAAATTTAACTGAGGTGATTCTGTGGGGGAGTAATCTGGCTGATGCTGTGCTGATGCGGGCTAATCTGGAAGGTGGTAATTTGGTACGGAGTAATTTGACGGGGGCTAATCTTAACCTGGCTCGTCTTGGCGGGGCTGATCTTAGCTATGCTAATCTGCGGAATGCTTATCTGTGGAAAGCGGACTTAACTGGGGCTAATTTATCTGGGGCGAATCTGCGGGGTGCTAATTTTCGGGGGGCGATTCTTGACGGTGTGAGTTGGACTGATGCTATGTTGATGGGGGCGGTGATGCCAGATGGCAGTATTCACCAACAATGAAAAAATTTAATAGATCCATCCCCCATTTTACCAGAAAACGGGGGTTAAAACAATTCTTTCTTTTGAAGCCATAACAAGGCAAGCTATAAGAGTGTATCAAGTTATGGAGAGCCTGCGATGATGCTAAAAGCTAAAGATATTATGACGACCGATGTAGTGACGATTCGGGGGTCGGCTACGGTAGCAGAAGCGGTGAAACAAATGAATGATCTGTGTTTGCGGGCGCTGATTGTTCAACGTCGCCACGAACAGGATGCTTATGGCATTGTGACGGAGACGGATGTGATTTACAAGGTGACGGCTTACGGTAAAGATCCGAAAAAGATGCGGGTTTATGAGATTATGACTAAGCCCTGTATCTCTATTAACCCTGATTTGGGGGTGGAATATGTGGCGCGGTTATTTGCTCAGACTGGTATTCGCCGCGCTCCGGTGATTCAAGAAGAACTGTTGGGGATTGTTTCTATAACTGATATCCTGAGTAAGGGTGACTTTGTAGAGAAGCCTAAGAGTATTGTCCTGGCCGATCGCATAGAACAGGCGATCGAAGAGGCTAGGGCTACCTGTGCTGCCAAAGGTGCTACTTCTCCTGAATGTGCGGCGGCTTGGGATATTGTTGAGGAACTTCAGGCTGAAGCGGCACATCAGAGATCAGAACGGATTGAAAAAACTGCTTTTGAGGTTTACTGCGAGGAAAATCCAGAAGCTGCTGAGGCTAGGGTCTACGACAACTAAAGGACTATTAAAGTTGACATTGGGGCGGGTGAATGTTCTCTCCCCCAATGTCAAGGTCTCAAGGGTTGTTGTCGGGGAAGACAACTGGCTATGGTTTTGGTGGAGGAATTCAGTTAGGGGGGTTTGGGGTTTTGAATCAGAAACTGTGGGCGTGCAGTACCTCCATCACGTCACAAACATAGCTGATGCCGGAATAATCGTCGAAAAACTGAGCTGCAACTTCATCGGCAATCTTCACGGCCATATCCCGATTGGGGGTAAGCACCTCGAACTTTACATTGGAGTAGGTGTCGCCAACGCTGGGTTGTCCGGACGATCGCACGTTGCGACTGCCTTTACCGCCAGCGTCCACGACTGTATAACCGGTGGCTCCGGCTTCGTCGATGATCTTGGCGATCTTTTTGAGCAGCAACTTTTCGGTGACAATGACGAGCTTGCTGGCTTTCTGGGTCATCTGGGTTACCTCTTGATGGGTTCTGTTAGAACAATTAAAGACAATAGTCTATGGTTTTGCTTTAAACCATATTTTTAAGATTATGCCAAATATCCGCGAATCCAATACCTTCTGTGAAGAAAAATTGACTCAGATTAGCGGAAGGATTTGATAATAAACACTTATGGTTAGATAAATAGGTTTTTTTAGGGCAACTATCCAACAGCGGAGCAGATCTTGGATATGATCACCGCAGATATTTGAGTGGGCGGCGACAGGGGGGCAAGGCTGGGACGATTCGAGCTACTGGAGAGGGGGCAAAAACCTTTCTGGTGAGGGAGTTGCCTGGGTTCGCCAGGCTGTGGCAGGTGTGGGGGCGATCGCAAGGAATAGAGAAAATTATGCGATCGCCATTTACATTAACCACAGATATAGGATTTTTCTGATAATAAAAGGAAAACTTATGATTTGCATTTGATATTACTTAGCAGATCCATGTAGAGCGATCGCAAATTTGTGTCGCTCTACATATAAACTTAAACACATAGACTGAACTAGATAAAAAGCCAATATCGATAGATTCAAGTCTATACAATAACCTAGGGGGCAACTGGTCTTCTAAACCCTGTGGGGAGAAAGAAATACCATCCCCAGAGGGCTATGGTTCAGCTCTGGCCGAATACCCAAAAGAGTGAAGCCCCACAGGCGGACTTGGGTTTGACTTTTGTTGGATATCTTCCAGCACACGAGGCACCGGGATGGAGATGAATTTTTCGTGGCGGGTTGACTCCCTGCTCACCCGGAAGCCTAAAACTACGGATTGGAGGCTACGCTTGCCTGCAGTCCTGACCCCTAATATCTGATTTAAGGAGTAATGACATCGTGGATTTCTTGTCCGGTTTCTTAACGCGCTTCCTGGCGCAGTTGCAGTCCCCGACACTAGGCTTTCTGATTGGTGGCATGGTAATTGCGGCGGTCAATAGTCAACTACAAATTCCAGATGCGATTTATAAATTTGTTGTTTTCATGCTGCTGATGAAGGTCGGCTTGAGTGGGGGGATTGCGATCCGTGGATCGAATCTGACAGAGATGCTGTTGCCTGCAGTTTTCGCTCTGGTAACGGGTATCGTGATCGTGTTCATCGGGCGCTACACCTTAGCCAAGCTGCCGAATGTAAAAACGGTGGATGCCATTGCAACTGCGGGCTTGTTTGGTGCTGTAAGTGGCTCTACGATGGCGGCAGCCCTGACGCTACTAGAAGAACAAGGCATGGAATACGAGGCTTGGGCGGCTGCACTTTATCCGTTTATGGATATCCCGGCGCTGGTGAGTGCGATCGTTTTGGCTAGTATTTATGTCAGCAAGCAGAAGCACAGCGATATGGCAGATGAGTCTCTCAGCAAGCACGAGTCTCTGAGTAAACAGCCGGTTGCTGCGGGGGATTATCCGAGCAAGCCGGAGTATCCCACGACGAGGCAGGAGTATCTCAGCCAGCAGCGCGGTAGCGCCAACCAGGGAGTCGAGATATGGCCGATCATCAAGGAAAGTCTCCAGGGTTCTGCCCTATCGGCATTGCTGCTTGGTCTGGCTCTGGGATTGCTAACCCGACCGGAAAGTGTCTTTCAGAGTTTCTACGAGCCACTCTTCCGGGGACTGCTTTCAATACTGATGCTGGTAATGGGTATGGAGGCGACGGCAAGGCTTGGTGAGCTGAGAAAGGTAGCCCAATGGTACGCAGTATATGCTTTTATCGCGCCGTTGCTGCATGGGCTTATAGCTTTCGGTCTCGGCATGATTGCCCACGTGGTCACGGGATTCAGCCTTGGGGGAGTTGTGATCCTGGCGGTCATTGCCTCGTCGAGTTCAGACATCTCTGGGCCGCCCACTTTACGAGCGGGTATCCCGTCTGCGAATCCCTCGGCCTATATCGGCTCGTCCACAGCGGTGGGCACACCAGTGGCGATCGCCTTGGGAATACCGCTCTACATTGGACTGGCCCAGGCGCTGATGGGCGGTTAATCCTAGAGGAGTCGCGGTCTGCCGGTGCTTGCTTGCCCGGCAACCAAGGCGGCGGCTATGATTTCACGGTGAAGGTCTCCCTAGCTGTCTGTGGCAAGTTGGGGAGTCAAATAATGGATTATCGATTAGTGTTGATGAACTGCGATCGCTGTTATTCGTGGTTTTCTGTCAAAGATAAACTTGGGTTTAAGTAAGACTCTCAACAATAACCATAGCGATCGCAATTCTCCGGGAGTTGACAAGTTTTGCCATTGTCCTGGACGACAGAACAGCATTTCTACAAGTTGTCGATGTTGCGACACTGTTAGGGCTTCAAACTCAACCCGAATAGTGGGAAATTCACCGTTCCATTGAGTATCAGTAATTTTCCCCCCTAGGTTTAATTGTACATCAATAATTTCCATTTGTAAAGGTAAAAATTCGGATTTTTGTTTGCCATTTTTGTGGTTAAGAATAGACCAGGCGGCGGGTTCTGTGACCACAATTTCAGCACCGACTTCGGAAATATAACGAGTTATTCCCCCTACAACTTGGTCAGAAATTTGGAGTTTGACAGACCGACGCAATTGGAACCAGTCATAGGTATCTGGTAGGGGTGCATCTATGATAATTAGGAGAGATACACTTAAAACTACTAAGTTGTAAATACTCCAGATGATGCCTAAATTGACTCCGGGGTCATTATCAACATTTGATGCTAATAGTTGATGATGCCAAAACAGGCTGACAATTGTGGCTATTAACAGGACAATAAGAGGTGATGCTAATTTCCAGGAGCCGGAAAATTCGGACTTTCTTTTACCTTTGGGGGTTACTTTAAAGCCACCTTTAAAAGGATTAAGCATGACTTGAATTACAGTTAATGCCATGGGGAATGATTGGAAAATTGCATAAATTTCTGACAGGAAGGCTGACCGAGATTTTTGGTTTAACCAAGCAAAAGCCAGGAGAGAAACTAGATAATATGGCATGAAAAAGTAAATAAAATCCCCGACACTAGCTTTAATAGGAATCACGCCTAAAAACCGATAAGCTAAGGGCATTAACAGGATAAAAATTCGGGAAATGCTAGTAAACCAATGTAGCAAACCTTCTAAATGTGCTAATCTTTGTCTGAGGGTTAAACCGGGTATGGTTAAAGGATTGGAGTTGATAAAAAAGGCTTGTAATGTACCGCGCGCCCAACGCATTCTTTGATTAAGGTGGTCGGTGATACTTTCGGCGGCTAAACCTGCGCTTAATTTTTCGTTTAAATAAATGAGTTTGTAGCCTTTGCTGGCTAGGGTAATTCCGGTAAAATAGTCTTCACTAATTGATTCGGTAACAAACCCGCCAATGGCTTCTAATGCTGTGCGTTTAACTACAAATGATGTCCCGGCACAAACTACACTACCCGCACCATCTTTTAATGGTTGTATATGTCTATAAAATACTTCTTCTTCGGGGGTAATGATATTTTCTAATCCTAAATTTCTGGATACTGGGTCGGGGTTATAAAAGGTTTGGGGGGTTTGGACTAAGGCGGTGTTAGGATTTTGAAAAAATCCTACTGTTCTAGTTAAGAAGTTTTTGGTGGGAATGAAATCGGCATCAAAGACTGTAATTAATTCGCCATTTGTGAATTTCAAAGCATGATTAAGGTTCCCGGCTTTGGCGTGAAGGTTATTAGGTCTAGTGAGATAATTACAGCCTAATTCTTGGGCTAGTTGTTTAACTTGGGGGCGGTTTGTGTCGTCTAATATGTAGACTTTTTTGGGGTGATAGTCTAAGGCTTGACAGCCGATAATTGTGCGCCTCAGAATAAATAAGGGTTCGTCGTAGGTGGGGATGAAAATATCAACGGTTGGGGTGAATTTGCGTTGAATAACTGACTGTTGGAGTTGGTCGGCTTGGCTACTTCTATCGGTGCTATTTACAATTAGGTAAATTTGAATGATATTAGCACCAATAATGTAAATTTCGAGAGCCATTAGAGTGAGGCTAAATAAACCATTGAGGGGGTCGCTGAGGTTGAGGGTGGAGAACGATCGCCATAGTAAATAACGGATAGTTAATGCTAAGATAATGGCGACAATTATCGCCCTTGATATGGCTGTTGGTTTAGGGTAAATCTTGGTAATTATCCAGGCGATCGCACTTAATAAAATGGTGGGAAACCATAAATAACTACTCGGAATATCCGGCAATTCTAACCACAGCGGTGGGTTTTGTTGTTGGAAATATAGTTGCTGAAAAAAATCGCTGATTAGCGGCTGGTCAGACACCCACCCCCAAGCGATCATACTTAAACACCCCATCACGCCCAAAGCCCATATAGTAGGGATATTTGGGCGTTTAATACCTCGGAAATAGCGTTTAATAGACTGATAAAGCAACCCTGATGTCATCGAAAATGCTCCGGTTCTGGTTAAATATCTAAGCAGTGTAATGAGAGTGCTAACAATCAAAATAGGTGAGCATTGATGTATATGTTAACATAATTTAACAATTGTGTGTAAATTCGCTCATCTCACTGTAATTAAGTCGATATTTTCAGTAAACCGGCTATTTATGAGTTTTCGGGAATAGTTATCTTAAATTTGGCTAAGAATCTGTTCTGTGCTATAAGATAAGGCAGACAAGTGTTGTCTGCCTTCTAACCAGAGGTATATTTTTAGTTGGGGGGGATTAACGGATCAATTCTGTGTCTGATTTTGATTTTGTGTTCTGGCTGTCCATTGAGCGATCGCCTGTTGAGCCGCCGTATATGGTGGGGTTCCCTCTGGAATTAAAACGGCCGCCAAAATAGCTGCATCAAATTGATTATTTTGAGCGCGGGACTGAGCCAGTTTCCAAATTTCACCACTCCAGCGAGCGATCGCTTCGGTAGCCTGATCATAACCCAATTCTTGCGGACCAATGGTAGAAACAGCAGCGATCGCATTACTATAAGTAGAAGCCTGTCCCGGTCGAATTTGAGAGCGAGCCGCCTCAATTTTAGCTTCATTCTCCCGCAGTTGTGTGAGAGGTTGCTGCCAATTTTGAATTTGCAATTGCGCCTGTTCATAAATGGGGCGTTGAATTTCCGGGACTAAAGATGCTGCTGCTATCGCTTCCGACCAATTCCCCATAGCCGCCCGTCCTTCGGCGATATCGAGAATCATTTGACTCCAGCGTTGGATAGCTAGTTGCGCTTCAGGATAAAGTGGGTCGTTATTAGGAATTTGATTAGCTTGGACGATCGCCTGACTCAAACGAGAAGCCGAGGTATTTTGAACTATCATTCTAGCCTGCTGTAAAAGCTGTTCACCGTTAGCAGGAGTGGGCGCAGGGGTTACAGGGGTATCATCCCCAACTACAGCTTCTGGCGGCGTTAGGGCTTCGGTTTCTGTGGGGTCGGTAGTTTCCGGGGTGGGTGGTTGGGATAACTCCGTAGGAGGTAAAGAGGGGGTAGTGGAGGCTTGGGAACCTACGAATAGGGATCGGTTAGTATAGAATACCCCCAATAACAGTAGTACAGCGATCGCACCACTCCAGATAATAAGCTGTTGAAAGAATGATCTGTCTGACATAATTTCTTCCTGGGGCTGTTCATTGGTCTTTTGGCTGGGGTCTGGTGTATCTGATGATCCAGAGACCTGCTCCTGATTTAATGATTCTGTGGGGTTTTCACTGGCGTCTGGTCGGCTTACCGGAGCGCTTGGTATGGTTGAAGACAGCTTCAGATTGGGTAAAGCTGAGGGGTTGCTGCCATTTTGCTTAGGTGCAAAAGTGGAATTGAGCGCGGAATTGCTCTGATGGTTTCCCGCCGCCGCCATGGCTTTGGCTGGTTCAGGTTGTAGCAGCAATTGCGCCTGTTCTGCGGTGGCGATCGCAAATACTGGGTTTTGTACCGGTCGTAAATGTTGATCGGTCAATTCGGGAAGGCGATCGCTTAAAAATGATTTCAAATCAGCCAGAGTCTGACATTTTCCTGATTTCAACCCTTCTAATAGGGCGGCGGTGAAAAAGCCATTTCGTAGGGAAGAGGTTTCCCTAGATACCTCGTCAGGACGACAAGATAAGATTGTCGGAATCCTAAATTTTTCCGATAAGGCGATCGTCTCCCTTCCAATCTGATCGCCTACCTGCACTCCCTGAGTCCGGTTAATATCCAACAGCAGTAATATATTATCCGTAGGTGCATTGTTTAAATGCTTAAACAGCAGGCTGATCGGGATAGCCGTTTCCTCCAGGTTCTCTGGGCTGCCATCAATAGGCATTAGATAATCTTGCCCCTTATGATGAATGCCGTAGCCACTGAAAAAGCAAAATAGGGTATCTTCCGCCTGGAGTTGTTCTCGACAGATACTTTCCATCCAGTCTAACAGGTTTCCCCGGCTCGGATAAGTAGGCAGATCCCACGTTTCCGGGGACGTATCCGTGATCAACACACAGCGATCGCTCGCAAAACCAGCATCTTGAGCCCAGAAATGATTGAGAGCTTCTGCATCCCTTTGGGCGTAACTCAGGGGTTGCAGGAATTGATACTGGTTAATCCCAATGGTCACACAAACATAATGTTTCATCTAACTTACCTCAATTTGATAACTTTAACTTGCGCCTCAGACGCTACAGACGGCACTCAAAGACTCTTGATGGCTCAATACCTGATTGCAAAACCATATAACCACCAATAATAACTATCGTTCTTTAAATTAGGGGTCGAGAATGGAGTCACCTCCATCCCCTCCCATTCAGAACCGTACTTGAGACTTTCACCTCATACGGCTCCTAGTTTGACCGTCTCCTTGTTAAGAGTACAGCATCATCTCTTCATCAAGAGCTGTTTTATCATCGTGGCAATGGCGATGTAATAATTGGAGATTCTTGTATTCATCCTTTCCGCCTTGGCTTCTGGGTACAATATGGTCTACTTCAATTAAGTCTGACGGGGTAAAGAATTGCCCACACCAGTTACATCTACCTTTTTGCTTCTTGAGTAGTTTTGCTACCCTATTTGGTGTATCGATTGCTTGTCCTTTCCTGGTTGCCCAGTAAGTCCAATTTCCGTCGTATGGTGTTGCGTCAGGGCGTATTAGGGTATGTCTGACAATCGGCGTGTAGCTATGTTTCCACAACTGATGACCATCCTTGGTTTGGAATAACCAAGTTTCCTGTCTTTCTTTCCCATTACTGAGCTTGACCGTTCCGGGTCTAAAGTAATTACTCAGTTTTTCATAACTTGCCTTTTCGCATCTTGATACTGTCCATGCCCGTAACATATGCCAGATTATTGCATCTAGCTTATTGAAGGTCTCAACTGAGACTACCGCTGAATAATAGTTTGACCATCCCTGAACAATTGGGTTTAGTCTACTTATCAGGGCTGACTGAGGTGCTGTTCTATATTGTTTGATTACACCTTTTATTGCTTCTGTGTGGGCTTTAACTGCTTTTTGGCTGGGTTTTATGAGGGTTTTATGTCCGATTAATCGGCTTGCTGCCCCACCTGTTTTCCCGGATTTATACTTTCCTACGGGATATTGCCTGATATTGAATCCTAGAAAATCGAACCCAGGTTCCTCAATCTTGCCATTATACTCAATAGGCTTAAGTGTGTGACATATTCGGGTCTTTTCAGGTTTTATTTCTAGTCCTACAGGTTTTAGCCATTCAGAAATAGCAGTCCTGCACTGTTCAATAATCTCTAGTGATGGAGATATCACTACAAAATCATCGGCGTATCTTATTAGGGTAGCCTTAACTTTAACCCCTTTTACTTTAGGATACATTGTTTCAATTAACCTAGCCATACCCAACAGTGCGATGTTAGCTAGGAGTGGACTTATTACCCCTCCTTGAGGTGTCCCTGCTTCTGTATCCTCAAATACACCGTTGTCTAATACACCCGCTTTGAGCCATTGTTTTAGGTCTCTTTTCAGGATACTTGGACAATGAATTTTGGACAGTAGGTAATCATGGTTTATTCGGTCAAAGCATTTTGCTATATCAGCGTCGAGAACATAGTATTGTCCTTGATTTGTGGCAGTGTAAATTCTACCAATTGCGTCCTGAGCTGACCGTCCGGGTCGGAACCCATAGCTAGTGCCTTCAAATCTCGATTCCCATTCAGGTTCGAGAGCCGACTTGACCAAGGCTTGCCTTGCTCTATCTTGGATTGTGGGAATTCCCAACGGGCGTTTTTCATCCCTGCCGGGTTTTGGTATCCACACTCTTCTAAGTGCTTTTGCTTTGAGATTTCCTTTGATTCTCTCAGTCAGTTCAAACCTTTGCTTAGGAGAAATTGCGATAATTCCATCCACTCCGGCTGTTTTCTTTCCTTGATTGTCTTGGGTCACTCGCCGCACTGCTAAGAGCCGGGCATAGTACGATTTCACCAATAGACGTTGCCACCTTCTTACCTTTGCATCTTGTCCCGATTTAGCTGCTTGAAATATACTCTTTTGGAGCTTGAAAACTTTCCGTTGAACCTTAGTCCATGGGACTGCCTTCCATGCGTTGTTCGTAGTCTTGATTGGTTTTGGTTTCCCAAACCCTTTCTTTAAACTCGCTATCGCCATTTGTACACCTACTAGGCTCTATTTCTTTACAATCAAACCGTGACCTGTTAGCATATCCCTACCATTACAGTTGGGCGTTGGCTTCTGGTCACTTCTCACATCCTCTAGGACTTGCGGTTACACTTATCCCTACTGATATCTCGACCAGATAATCAGAGTCCAGGAGGACTTAAAACGTTCCGTTTATATGGGCATTCCATCTTTAGATTTGTCCTTTCCATCGGGGTACTTTTAAAGGTCTATGTAGGTAATTCAAGGATATTCCTACTCTTCCCCTTGCTCTTTTGAGCGCAGCGTGTCAACCTATTTCGCTACTTAATTCTTACGATGGTTCAAGCCGGACATTCGGTTTCCCTAATCATGGATGGTTGGCAGTGGTCGCATCTGGTAGTAGGTTCTACTTCACGCCTTCCGTTCCCCGCTTCAATCCTGGGGTTGTGATTCCCAAAACTGGGGGTGGCTATCGCCGTTACCCTAATTTCCTAACTTTACTTATCCATTTCTGGGCTTCCTATAAGGAATTTGTATGAGTTAGTTCGTTTTGACCTTGGGTTCCCTGCCTTGTTTTGTATATTTCTATACCAAACGTTGGGACATATAAACAGTTATGGAGATGGTCAGAGGCAAGCCTCTTGTATTCAACCAAGGGGCTGAAATCTCCACCAGGCAGCTATTTCGGGTATCTCATCCCTATTTCATGCCTGAACGTCTCGCACCCTTGACTGAATCATACGACAATATCCGTTGATAATCCCTCACTCAAAAGTCTATTGTACAAAACTTGATAGTTAAACTTTACTAATATCTTTCGGGAAAGAGTTTTTTATTTTCAATCGACGTTAAGAATTGTTACAATTTTATTGATAATTGCTCTCAAATTGTTGACGAGTTTATAGGGGTTGTGCTACTCTAAAAATAATCGCTTCCAAGGGCTTACTGTGTCTATTTGTAAAAATAATGGCTGAAACCCCCACTGCGTCGCTGTTGTGATTATTTTACCGCCAAAATTTAAAATTCACGATGCACGAGTTTTAGGCGATCGCCAGAGGGCCAAAAAATCACGACTTGACAAAATCGACATTTTGTGCATATACCTAGAAATTGTCATAGAAAACCGTCAAAAATAAACGATCAAGCACTTATGACCACAACTTCAGAAACCACCCAACTCCCTCCGATAGTCGAACTTCCCCCCAGTTACGTCATTCCCGTGGTGTTGGTACTTAGTTCAATCCCCTTATTTCTGATTCTGAAATGGGTAGCGCTACCCGTCTCTTTGTTTGGACTATTTCTAGCCATTCAGACAGCCACCATACGCCTACAGTTTACACCCACAGATTTAGATATATATCGTTCAGGTAAGATGATTCGGCGTTTTCCCTATCGAGAATGGACAAACTGGGAGATTTTTTGGTCGCCTGTACCGATTTTATTCTATTTTCGGGAAGTTAATAGTATCCATTTTCTACCCATGCTATTCAACGCCGGAATGCTGCGTTCTTGCTTAGAAGAAAAAATCACCATTAATCAGTAATTGATTAAGGGGAGGGCGTAGCAACCCTCTCCGTAGAAGGGAGAGAGAGGCTTAAAAGAACTAACTAACCTTCCAGCTTTTGAGAGATTAACTTGTTAGTTAACTGCGGGTCGGCGCGTCCTTGGGTTTTCTTCATAACCTGTCCCACAAAGAAACCTTTTAGCTTAGTTTTACCAGCCTTGAATTTTTCAACTTCCTGGGGATGACTAGCTATAACTTCATCGATAATCGCTTCTAATTCCCCTGTGTCAGAAATCTGGATTAAGCCTTTTTTCTCAACCAGTTGTTTAGGGGAACCACCCTTAGTCAAAAGTTCCGGCAGGATATCTTTAGCGATTTTACCACTAATGGTATTGTCGCCAATCAGAGCAATTAGTTCCGCTAGTTCAGCGGGTTTAAGGGGAATGTCATTAATTGCCAGTTTTTCATTTTTCAGATAGGCCGTAATATCCCCCATTAACCAGTTAGCCGCTTGTTTAGTATCTGCGCCTGCTGCTACTGTAGCCTCGAAATATTCCGCCACAGTGCGATCGTCCGTGAGTACACGAGTATCATAGGCAGATAATCCCAAGTCCGTCTCGTAACGGTGTCGTTTTTGGGCGGGAAGTTCTGGTAATTCCGACTTCCATTGTTTCAATTGTTCCGCTGATACTTGAATAGGAGGAAGGTCAGGTTCTGGGAAATAGCGGTAATCGCTGGAACCCTCTTTACTTCTCATGCTGATAGTGCGTTGGCTGCCTTCTTCCCAGAGACGGGTTTCTTGAATAAGAGACTCTCCGGCTTCTAGGGCGGCAATTTGGCGTTCTATTTCGTAGTCGATCGCCCTTTGAATTGCACTAAAGGAGTTCATGTTTTTAATTTCAACTTTAGTGCCAAATTCTTTTTGACCGACGGGACGCACGGAAATATTCACATCACAGCGTAGGGAACCTTCTTGCATATTCCCATCACTAACCCCTAAATAGCGGACAATGCGGCGCAATTCTTGGGCGTATTCAGCGGCTTCTAAACCGGAACGGATATCAGGTTCTGAGACAATTTCCACTAGGGGGATACCTGCCCGATTAAAGTCTACCATAGAATAAGTAGAACCCGATAGGCGATCGCTACCTCCATGAACAAGTTTTCCCGCATCTTCTTCCATGTGGAGGCGGGTAATACCTATGCGTTTACGGATAGGATTATTATTCTCATCGACAATCTCAATTTCCAGCCAGCCATTAGTAGCAATAGGTAGATCAAATTGGGAAATCTGATAATTTTTGGGCAGATCTGGATAAAAATATTGTTTGCGATCGAACTTACTATAGGGCGCAATTTCACAATTAAGGGCTGAGGCGGCTTTAACTGCATACTCTAACACCTTTTGATTTAAAACCGGAAGCACTCCCGGCAGACCTAGACAGATGGGATCAATATTGGTGTTAGGGTCAGCACCAAACTGGGTCGAGGAGTTAGAGAAGATTTTAGTTTCGGTACTAAGCTGACAGTGGGTTTCTAAGCCTATGACAGCCTCATACTCGGTTTTTACTGGTGCTAGAGTAGACATAAGCGATGTAGCAATTGAGCAACAATAATGAGATTGTACATTGTCTCTTATCTTAACTTATGCTGCCGATGATATGATTGGGAATGCGATCGCATTCGAGAAAATGCACAACCCCGAATAGACCATAATGAACCAGACCTTGCTCGCACAAGCTAAAAACCGGGCTGCTGTTTTTGAGGAGTTCCTCCAAATAGAATTAGACCAGGAAGCGAATGCCAGCCAATTGGCCTTTTTGGATAGAGGGATTGAAAATTCCCCATATCAAGCCGAACTTTCCAACTATCCGATTTACTTGGAACAAAAACCCATGGATTTTAGCCCCTATCCTAATCGAGGAAAAGTTCCCAAAATCAACACTACCTACCTTAACTTCCTGGACCCGGAGATTCTACAGGCTTGCGTTTGTGTAGGTCGGTTTATTGATGACCAATTCCAAACTATCTGGATGATAAAAAACGCCCTGGAGAGTGTCCAGTTTCGCACTACCACCAAGATTATAGCAGGCTTAAATATATTATCCCAGGTAAATACTAAATTCCCTGATGCTAAGATTGGGAACTGGGTATTTCGAGATCCTCAAGGCCGCAAGCCGGATTTTTCCTTTGTTGATGCTATGGCGGATATCGTCAGCTACAGAAGAAAAATCGCCACCTCTAACGCCTTGTCAGGGATGCTCAAACGATTTGAGTCCCGTTCAGGTTTGGAACGTTGGCTCATCAAAATCACAGGTAATCAAAACCTAGAATTTCGTGGGGACTACGGGGAGGATGCGTTTATTCAAAATCCGCGATTGGTGGATGCCAAAAGCCAAAAGGTGCTATTATCTGCGGTCGAGGATGCTCCGCGAGGTCAGAATCTGTTATCTGCCTATGATCTGACTCGGATAATTTCTATGGTAGGATGGCATTATCATCTAACCCCGGAAGCTCAACTACCGGGGGTGACTTGGGAAACCCTTAAATATCTGATTCCAGCTTTGGGTCAGGATACAGCTAGATTTGTAGATGTTGCCTTAGATGCTTTAGGATTGACGGATGTTATTTATGCTCCGGTGATTCTGTCGAAGTTGGGACATGGCCCTAGTCAAGTTCGCAACAGCATTGAAACCACCTATGTAGCCTTTGTGCAGTTTATAGATCGGCTTCCTAGCCAGACTGGACAGGCGACACAACCTTCTCGATTACGAACTATCTCGATGACTTTGCGGGGAGCTATTCCCATCACCAATTTTCAAGATTATAATCAGGAATCAATCCGGTTAGATGCTCGTATGGCTGCAGAGGTAACGGAGATCCTGCGACGGTTGGTAAGTGAGGAGTTTAATGCGATCGCTTAGGGGAAACTAGGCTGAGATGATTTTAGCGCTTTTCCCCGGCTAGATAGGTTGATGTGCGATCGCGCGATGCAGAAGTTGCACCAGGTTAACCAAGAAGTGATGGAATTTGAGAATGTACGATGGGGAAAAGGCTAACCAAGACGCGATCAGAACTCTGATCCGCAGTATTACTCGCCTCCAGGGTGATTTTTCGTTGATTCTCGCCTGTTGCAATTACCGTTTGGTTCGGGAAACTATTGTGCAACAGTTGCGGGTAGATTGTCCTCTTCCCATTCGAGAATTAGTTTTAGACCCCAAGGCTAAAACTCTCTATACGACCATTTTTGATAGCCTAGAGGGGGAAATGCCATCAGCTTTGATGGTGTTTGGCTTGGAGTCGGTGCATAATTTGCAAGGGGTACTCAAAGCGACTAATCAAATGCGGGAGGAATTTCGCAATTTTGAGTTTCCGTTGATTTTGTGGGTCAGCGATCAATTGGTGTCGATGATGATTCGCTTAGTCCCAGATTTTCATAGTTTCGCCACTACAATTCACTTCCAGGTTGAAACTGAGCATCTTATTGGCTTCCTGAAACAGACGACTAATCAGATTTTAGAACAGTTACTCGATAGCGGCGCAACTATTTTTTTAGATGAGGCTACCCTGGAGTTGGAAAGGGGTTCTCCCCTACGCAATGAACTAGAATCCGCACAACAGGATCTCCAACAGCGGGGAGTAACTCTTGCTCAGGATTTAGAAGCTAGTTTAGAGTTGATACTAGGTCGAATTGCCGATAATACTACTCAGGAATCATTACAGCATTACGAACGGAGTTTAGCATTGTGGCAGCAGACTAACAACCGCTTAGGCTGTGGTCATGTTCTGTTTTATTTGGGTTTTTGGTGGCGTTACTATGGGATGATGAACCGGGGGGAAAAGTGGGAAGCCTGCGCCAAAGCTACAGACTATTATCGGCAGTCTTTACGGGAATTTGAGGCGGCTGATCGACCGGATTTGGTGGCTAAGTTTATTAACGCTTTGGGGGAAATATTACACTATTTGGAAAATTGGTCAGAGTTAGACGAAGTGGCTAATTGGGCTTTAGATTTGCATCAAAACCAGTCCCATTCCTTTAGATCTGCTCGCGCTTACCACTTTTTAGCCGAAGTACAATTGGCTCATGGTAACTTCAAAACTGCTAAGTATATTATACAGAAATCTCTGGAAATTATCAACAGTAATTTATCGGAAAATTCCCAGGTTAATAATCCCTCTGAATATCTCCGCAAGTTAGATTGGGAACGTTCTTATCATTGGGGATGGTATTTGCTGTGTTTAGGGAGATCTCAACAAGGCTTAGGAGAACATGAAGAGGCGATCGCTACTTTAAAAACCGCCCAGAAATTGACGAAGCCGTGTTATGATCCAGAACTATATATTAAAATTTTTCACCAGTTACACGACAGCTATTTTAGACAAGGTGAATATCTCGCCGCCTATCAAGTCAAACAGCAACAGCGGGAAATAGAACAACAGTTTAGTTTTCGGCCTTTTATCGGTGCGGGAGCATTACAGGAAAGCCAATTAATTACTAATCCCAGTTATCCAAAATCTGGCGATCGGACTTTAATTAATTCCGAAATGACGGCTTCGGGAAGATTGCAAGATATTGACCAATTAATGAAACGTCTGGGGGAAGACAGATATAAATTAACGGTAATTTATGGACCATCGGGAGTTGGTAAAAGTTCTTTGTTACAAGCCGGAATTATTCCCCAACTGAGACATAAAAATACATTGATTCAAGCTAGGAAAGTTATCCCGATTTATCAAAAAACCTACACTAATTGGGTGGGGGGACTCAGTAATGCGATCGCCACAGCTTTATCCAAATTAGATAACTCTGAATTAGACTCAGGTTTTTTAACTAACCCGACCGAAATTTTAGACCAACTACAGGTTCTGAATTATCGGAATTTAGTGATGATTATTATTTTCGATAAATTTGAAGAGTTTTTCGTAGCCACCAAGGAACCCCAAAAGCGAGAAGAATTTTATCAATTTTTACGGGAATGTTTGAATATTCCCTATATTAAAACTATTTTTGCACTGCGTCAGGACTACTTACACCACCTGCTAGAAGGAAATCGTTTAAAATACTTTGATGCTGTTAACGACAATATTTTAGACAAGAATATTCTCTATTATTTAGGTAATTTCGTCCCGGAAGATGCCGCCTCAGTTATTCAAAATTTAACCGCTAAAACTCAATTTATCTTAGAACCGGAATTAATTAAGCAACTGGTACAAGAATTAGCCGGAGAGTCGGGAGAAGTCCGACCCATTGAACTACAAATTGTCGGTTCTCAACTTTACACTAATCAAATCACCACCTTGGAAGAATATCGCCTAAAAGGACCAAAAAGGCGGTTAGTAGAGAGTTATTTAGAGGAAGTAGTGGCGGACTGTGGTGCGGAAAATAAAGACATCGCCGAATTAGTCTTATATTTACTGACAGATGAATATAACAACCGACCCTTAAAAACTCGGTATGCTTTGAATCGAGATTTACAAAGTTTAGCGGATAACCTAAAAATCACGGATCAACTAGATACAGTCTTAAAAATATTTGTGTTATCTGGGTTAGTCTGTTTACTCCCAGAAATTCCAGAAGAACGCTATCAGCTTGTCCATGATTACCTAGTGTCTTTTATTCGGGAACAACGGAGTAGTGAATTAGTTTCTAAGCTGCAACTGGAGAAACAAAAAAGACAGCAAGCCGAAGCGGAGATTACCGAAATTAATCAAGTTTTGAGGAAAAGGCTAGTTAATACGATTGGCTTATGTATAGGGTTGAGTTTATTATCAATAGCAGTATTAATGTTGTGGCTAAATACTAAAACCCAGGAACAACAACTAAAATTAGCTAAGTTTAATTATGAATATTTGGCTTTGTTAAAAGGGGAAACGGATCAACTGAAAGCCTCCCTAACTGCTATGGAAGCTGGTAGAATTCTGCAAAGGGAACCACTTACGGAAATTGAACGCCGCACGGCTAGTTCTCTGTGGGAAGTTAATAATATATTCCGAGAACGCGATCGCCTCTCCGAATCTTTTGGCGGTATTCTCAGCGTCAGTGTTAACCCTGATGGTGATCAAATAGTATCAGGCGATCAAGATGGTACAATCAGGATCTGGAACCAAAATCGGGAATTAATAGGAAGTTGGTTAGCCAATAAACGCAAAATTCGTCGCGTGGTTTTTAGTCCGCATTCCTCCAGTCAACAATCGATTATAGCTTCAGCGGGGGAGGATGAAAATATCAAACTCTGGCGACCTGATGGAACTTTAATTAACACCCTAATAGGACATACCAGCGATATACAATGGCTAAGTTTTAGTCCAGATGGTCAGCAGTTAGCCTCTGGGAGTGAAGATAGAACTATTCGTCTGTGGAGTCGTGACGGTGACACCATCGCCATATTAACCGGACACGAAGCGGAGGTTTTATCTGTAAGTTTTAGTCCTGATGAACAGTTGATTGTTTCCTCTGATGAAATAGGGGTAATTAAATTATGGAATCGCCAGGGAGAATTAATCAACAGTTTTCAGGGTCATGACCAAGCAATTTGGAGTGTTAAATTTAGTCCAGACTCTCAAATACTGGCTTCTGCTAGTAATGATAATACGGTGAAACTGTGGAACCCTGACGGAACATTATCGACAACTTTAACAGGTCATGAAAAGTCGGTAAATAGCGTTAATTTTAGTGCTGATGGTCGCCTTATTGTGACAGCCAGCACCGATACAACTATCAAACTTTGGAACTATGAGGGAATTTTGGTTTCTACTCTCCGGGGTCATAGAAATACTGTCAATCAGGCGATTTTTACTCCCGACAGTCAAACGCTAATTTCCGCCAGTGCAGATGGTTCTATCCGTTTTTGGGGACTACAAAACCTCCCCAGAGTCTGGGAATCTCCTAGTGATATTTATAACGCTATTTTTAGCCCGAATAGTGAGTTAATAGCTTCAGTATCTAGCAATAATATGGCGATAATTTGGGAGACTAATTCCCTAAATATTAGGCTAATGTTTGATGAACATACAGATACTGTTAATAATATCAGCTTTAGTCCTGATAGTCAACTAATTGCTTCTGCTAGTAATGATAAAACGGTGAAAATTTGGAATACAGAAGGTGATGTTTTAAGGACTATCAACCATGATTTCCCAGTGTGGACTGTCAGTTTTAGTCCTGATGGTCAAAAAATTGCTTCGGTTAGTGATGATCAAATCATTCGGTTATGGGATCTTAATGGAGTATTAGAAACTACTCTGATTGGACATACAGATAGAATTAATGATATTGATTTTAATCAACCGGCTAAAATCATGGCTTCTGTGGGTGAAAATACTATTAAAATTTGGGATATCAACGGTTCTTTAATTCGCGACCTTTCCCATGGTAGTCACTTCTCTAAGGTGGCTTTTAGTCCTAATGGAACTCTCCTGGCTGTGGCGACGGGGGATGGCTCGGTGAAATTGTGGAATACTTCCGACTGGACACCAATTACAACTACTACTATAGGACGACATAACCGGGTGGTGTTTGATTTGAGTTTTAATTCAACTGGGGAGATCCTGGCTTCTGCGAGTCAGGATGGGACGGTGAAACTGTGGGATCGTTCTGGTCAGCTAATCACGACTCTGGAAGTGGGAATTAAGCCGGTTTTATCAGTTAATTTTAGTGCGGATGACCAAATATTGGTGGCTACTGATGCTGATAACCGCATGGTGTTTTGGGAGTTGGATTATAGCAATTTTAACCAGGTTGATTATTTACTTGATCAGGCTTGCGATCGCCTGCAAAATTATTTAAATCGTCATAATGATAACCCCGCGATTAATCCTAATATTTGTAATTGATTAGCCTCTGGGGGGTCTGGTTTGCTGAATGCGATCGGCTTCCGCTTCCTCTCGGGAGGCGGCTTCGGCTATCTCTTCTGATAGGTGATCCTCTGTGAATTCGCTGGCTAATACCATGGGAGTCATGGCCAAAATACCTGCGATCGCATAAATAGACAGAATCATGGTTTTAGCTAACATAGCCAAAAGGTTTTTAGTATAGGGGTTTACATTTCCCTATACATGAGGTTTTATCCCTATCAGGATAGCCATAATTTTATGAGAATTTTCTTACAATTAATCCGGTTTCTTAGACCATTTTTAATTAACCAGAGACCGTCTTAGGCCATTTTCAAAAACCACATTAAAAAGTCAACTCGGAAAACTTAACCATCCGTAGTTGTTCTAATTCTTTCATGCGTTTTTGTTCGGCGTAGATTTGCTGCTGATAGTATTCAGCCAATTCTAAATTAAGTTTAATATCAGTGTTTTTCCACTTATCTAAATATTGAAGATAGCGTTTTTCACATATTACCCATTCTAAGCAAGCTGTGGCGGTGCGAATCCCCATGCTAGGACGTTGAATATCATTGATATTATTTTCGTTTAAGTAGAATAAATGAGACACTTCCGAGATTTCTGATGAATGTTCCCGATCAAAGTTTTGTAGTTGGGAAATCAAATCAATATCTTCTCTGGCTTGCTGTTCCTGTAAATTCAACTCAATTTCCGCAATTTTCATCCACAAAAACCGATATTTTGTTAAACTAAATTCTAAACTTTGTGCCTCCAAAGCGTTAATCATTTCCTGTCGATACTCTGGACAGTGTAGATAAATCCGCAGCAACAAACCTTCGGCTTCTTCTAACAGAGTTCGGTCACGTTTAGCGGAAATAATATTTGATTTAGTAGCCGTAGATGCTTGATGATGCTTATTTACTGGTTTATTAATCTGTTTTCGCAGACTGTCGGCTAACATGGGAATTAACCGTGATTGACCCTGGCTGAGAATTTCCGCGCAGGATTGAATATAAGCAGTGCGTTGGTTTAAATCTTCGACTCGGCGGAGTAATTCCACCATGGCTGTGGCTATTCTCTGTGATTCGGCGACATTTTCGATGTTTTTACCGCCGACAATTTGATTGATTTGCCATTCTAAAAAATAGGGTGCTTTTGCTACCAAATCCTGATAATCATGGCGGGTGTGAATATATAAATATTCATCGGCATCTTTCCCATTGGGAAGGTTTAAAATTCTCAGGTTTACTTCCCCACGATAGGCGAGAGTTTCAATTTCTCCTATGGCTCTTTCTGTGGCTTTAGTCCCGGCTGCATCGGCATCAAAATTGAGGATAATTTGCTGGGATTCTGTATAGCGTAGCAGCAGACGAATTTGATTAATACTCAGTGCGGTTCCTAGGGATGCTACCACATAATTAATCCCGGCTGCATGGAGAGCGATCGCATCAAAATAACCCTCAACAACTACAGCCATATCTTGTTTGGATATAGCCGTTTTTGCCTTGTCTAAACAAAACAAAGTTCGCCCTTTATCAAATAGTTCTGTTTCGGGAGAATTTAGATATTTAGGCTGTTCATCTCCTAAACTGCGACCCCCAAAACCAATCACTCTTCCCTGGATATCATAAATGGGAATAATTAGGCGATCGCGGAAACGATCATAATAACCATTCCCGGCTTTGCGGGGAACAATTAACCCAGCTTTTTCGACTAATTCTACAGGAAAGTTTTTTTGTTCGACTAAATAACTATAAATATTTTCCCACCCCCCTGGTGCATAACCTAGCTGAAATTCCTGGATAGTTTCCTCTCCCAGACGGCGGGAAAATTTCAGATATTCTAAAGCTGCTTCTCCCTGGGGTTGGCGGAGTGCGTGTTGATAAAAACTGGTGGCGATCGCTAAAATCTCATAGAGTTTTTCCCGCAAGGAAAGGGTCTTTTGGAACTCCTGATGCTGTTCGGGCGATTCGGTTTTGAGGGGGATATTATAGCGTCGCGCCAGGTCTAAAACCACATCAGAAAAGGAGGATTTATCCAACTCCATTAAAAACTTAATGCTATTTCCCGCCGCACCACAACCAAAACAGTAGTACATCTGTTTGCTGGGACTCACGGTAAAACTTGGGCTTTTTTCTTCATGGAATGGACACAGACCCACAAAGTCTTTCCCTCGGCGTTTAAGCACCACCTTTTCAGAGATGATATCATAAATATCAGCTCTTTCTTTAACCTCCTCAATTGTGTCGGAATGGATACGGGGAATTGACATATATTCGGAATATTTGATAATCTAATTAATGTCGGTTTTGTGGCGGATATATTATAGCATATTCGCTGGGATTAGGCAAGAGGCAACCCCCGAACCCCCAGAAAATTAATGGGTTCAGCAATTCACCGAAAAATGCTCAATTGTCAATGATTTGATGAAATCATGCCCAAAAATCTGGAGAAGTTGTATAATAAAAACTCCTATGGCAAAAATAACAGCAAGGAGAAACTATCTGTGTATCGATTATCTGAATATCCACCGCAGAAAAGAATATGGGTATATTGGTGGCGGTGGTTAAGATTAGTATATCTGCGGTTAATTAGCCTGCGAGGACAACCAGAATATTTGGCGAGGGGTCTGGCGGCGGGTGTGTTTGCTGGTTTTTTTCCATTTTTTGGGTTTCAAGCGATTATCGGGGTGGCGGTTGCGGTTATTTTAAGAGGTCATAAACTCCTAGCGGTGGCGGGAACTTGGGTGAGTAATCCCTTGACTTATGTTCCCCTGTTCTTTTTTAACTTTCAGGTGGGAATGTGGCTGCTAGGAATTAATCAATTTTCACTAATGATTGATGATGTCGATCTACAATCAGTTAAAGACTTTAGTGAACTGGTAGAAACTGGGGCCGAATTGGCGGGGGTTTTATTGTTAGGATCGACTGTAATGGGATTAATAGCAGCGATCGCTATTTATACTGTGAGTCTTCCCTTATTCCGATATTGGCAACAAAAGCGATCGCAGCGTCGCTAAAATCCCAGGTCATCTAAGGCGGTCGCAGCGGCTTCAAAAACTACCTCGTCCGGCATTTCTTCCCAAGCTATATCTCCAATTTCGCGGTAAAATGTCTCATCGTATGGTCTAGTGCGAATTACCACAGGCATAGGGACGGCATGACCTAAAACTAAAGCCTGTTGTTTAGAGTCTAATTTTGCCAAAACCGATCGCAAATTTTGACCACCAGAAACCCCAGTAAAAATCGCATCGATATCCTTATCATCGTTTAATAAAGCGGTGATACGAGTCCCTATTTGAGACATCACCTCCGAGTCAATTCCTGACGGACGTTGATCAACAATTAATAGGGTGACAAAATACTTTCTCATTTCCCTAGCAATAGTGCCAAAAATAGTAGACCTAACCACGGCTGGATCGAGAAATCTATGGGCTTCTTCGATGGTAATTACCAGAGGTTGAGGGCGATCGCCAGGATTTTTAGAAGCCAAAAATGTTTCAGCTTTTCGGACATAGGACTGGTGAATGCGGCGGGTAATCATATTAGTTACCAGCATATAGGATAACATATCCGACTGGGAACCAAACTCAACAATAACGTGCTTTCCGGCTGACAGAGACTGAAGAATGCGATCGATATAATTAAACGGACAAGTAGGGCGCATATACTTCAAATTTTCCATACGCATCAACTTTCGTTGTAGGGACATAATCGACCCTTTATGACCCCGGCGTTCATCGCAAAACATTTGGATTTCTTCATTAGTCATCCCCAACAGTTGCGAGATCCAATCCTGACCAAACTCACTACAGAGAATATTAGCGTTATCTAAAGCAGCTTCCGAGAGATTTAATTCTCGTTGGACTAAGTTTAAATCTTCTACCTCTATCTGGTTATAACTCAAATACAACTCTTGAGCGTCTCGAATTCCCCGGCGGCGGGTTGACTCTGGGTCAAGAGTGTAGACTTCTACTTGATTCGGAAAAAGTTGTCGTAATCCCTTAACGGTATTAAATTTTTTGCCTTCCGATACAGCCTCCCAACCATATTCAGAGTGCATATCAAAAATCAAGTTAACCGCCGCTTGTTTACGGATAATTCCTGATAATAATAACCGGGTTAAAAAAGATTTTCCGGTTCCCGATTTCCCAAAAACACCGTTACTGCGTTCCACAAACCGATCGAGATCGAGACAGACGGGAACTTGCATATCAATAGGTTCCCCGATCGCAAAATTACGTCGTTGGGGGTCATCTTCCCAGCCAAAAATCACCCGAAAATCTCTTTCCTTAGCTTCGTAGACCTGGGAGAAGTGGCTGGGGATAGTTTTAACGGGGAGTAGTTCAAACTCTTCGGTATTGGTGTTAGGTTGAAAAGAGGCGGCACCGTTACCATTTCCGTTAACTTTGAGTTGAATATCATAGCGATCGCAGACATCCCGATTCAGCATCAACATGGGACTAAGTTCAATAGTTCCATAGGTGCTGTTTCCGGCTAACACAGCTTGGAGAAAATCATTTTCCGGTAGTGGAGGATTGCTAAGAATGCGGGGGCTAGAGGTTCCTAGACAGACATCAGTTAGTAAACAAAAGAAATGCGATCGCACTCCATAGACTACCAAAAACTTACCAACTCTCATGTCCTCGACGGAAACATCGGCGTGTAGTCGCACTTCCAGTCCCTTTGTCAAGGAACCTTGAATCACAGAACCAAGGGGTTGATCAGTAGTCATTAGATACTCATTCCCCAGAGGGGTATAGTTGTTTTTCTCTGTTGATTAATGGTACAATCTAATCAGGAGTTATAGCAAATTTTCCGAGGGATGAAAGGGGGATTTGGTCAGGTTTAACTTCTCAAATAGTTGAGTAACTTTAGCAATATCCTTGTCTCCAGGCGATCGCTCTACTCCACTAGACAAATCTATCCCGTCAGGGTTTAGGCAACTAAGGGCTTCAATGATATTATCAGGATTAAGTCCCCCCGCCAAAAACCAGGGTATGGCAGGGCGAAACTCACCCAAAGATTGCCAATCTATGGTGAGACCAGTCCCCCCCAACTGTTGACCATGATAGGCATCTAGCAGCAAAGCATCTACATGGGGAATAAAGCTGTTGGCTAGGGTGAGAGATTGCGGAGTTTTAACCCGGATAGCTTTAATTAACTCACCATGGGGAAGTTCTTGTCGTAGGCGATCGCAAAATAAGGGGGATTCATCCCCATGAAGTTGTACCCCCGTTAATTTAGCCTGATGGAAAGTTTCCCAGATTTCCTCAAAAGTGGCATTAGCAAAAACCCCAATCCGGTCTACCCTGTCTGGTAGATCAGAGGTAATCGCCCGAATTTGGTCTGGGTGGATATAGCGAGGGGAAGCCCGAACACAAATAAACCCCAAAGCAGTCGCCCCCAAAGAGGCGATCGCCTGTCCTTGGTCAAGTCGGGTTATGCCACAAATTTTAATCCGCATGAAATCAACCCACCATTAATCCTGGACTCGAATATCAACCACACTGGCGTTAAAATTGTAGGTGTTTCCCTCTAGTTCTACCGTATTACCAATGCGAATTTTGACATTACCCAAAACCGGACCCGTATTAGTAACTTGACCCTGGCCCTCCAAAGTGAGCAAAATATTGTTACTGAAAATAAAATCAGCCGTTGGGTCAGGTAGAGCCCTCAAACTCCCGTCAGGTTGGGTAACTGGGATAGTCCGAGGTAGAAACTCAACCGCTTTAATGTCTACCTGTCCATAGGGTTGGTTACGGATAATCAGATTAGTCTTTTCTCCAGCCTTGAGAAAATCCTGGGGATTACGTCCACGCATCCCCAAAGCAATTACATCAACTTCCACAGGTTTAGTCGTGACCCCAATTTGAGCCACCGACCCAGAAGTTCCCGGGAAAAAGAAAATTCCGACAATCACCAGCAAAATGACAGCCGCAGCGCCGAGGTCGAGAATGCTCACCTTTGCGAACAAGCGACCTTTAGAATCCAAAATAGCCATAGAAGCAGATAGTGGGCAGTGTATAACCTTGAGTTTAAGTTATTCCCCAGCATACCATTGACCATCAACGATCCCAACTAGGGATTATTTGGGAATACTGGGCGGTTAAGTTGACAATAGTAGTAGGGGGGAAATCTCTAAGGGAGATGTAGCCTGATCAGTAAGCTGAAATTTATGACCCTCAGATTCCCTGAAAGTAGCCCTAATCTTTATTTTATATAGATTAGGGCCGATGCAAGGGAAAATAGATCAGACATTTACCCCAAATACAATTTATCCTGGAGATAGTAAAGGGGGTTTTACCCCCCCCAACCACTAAGCCCCCTTGTCATTTTGAGTCAATGATGTTCCATCACTCCCTATCTCACCGAATCCAATCCCAATCACCAGAAGCTGTCCCATGTTTATTCCCTCCATTTTTCAAGCAATCAACCGCAAACCCCTGACGACCAAGCCAGATACTCTTGTCGAAGATATCATTTTGCTGATGAGTAGCAACAGGTCAAGCTATGTATTGATTGTAGAAAAACCGGAAAAAGTTGTTAGTTGTGATCACACCACTCTTCAGGAAGTATATTCTGTATTGGTGGGGATTTTTACAGTCCAGGATATCGTGGAACTTTGCTCAATTAACGATCGCCTCTGTGGGTTTCCCATCTCTCGGATTATGATTCGGTCTGTGATTAGCGCCAAAGAGTCGGACCTGACCGATATCTTTACCCTGTTTGCTTACTTTGAGCAAAACCAGATCCACCATTTACCCATTGTCAATGATCGGGGGGAAGTCACCGGGATGATCTGTCCGGAAAATTTCCTCTGTCTATCTCGGAGCAATAAAAGCCAGAAAAAGCCTCAGTCATCATCCTATTCTGCCAATGGTCGTCGTCCCTCGTCCGTCGCTCCTCAGTCCCAACAGACCTTTGTACCAGAAGACGTAATCCAACTGAGTCAAATTGCCAACAATCAGACATCTAGGCTAGTTCACGCCCCCTCCTCCTCGTCGATTTTCCATATAACTAAGTTAATGTCCAGGTACAGAGTGCCATCTGTAGTTGTCACGGAAACCGTCCCCCCCCCAGAGAACACATCAGCACCCAATTCCGATAAACAGGCGATTAAATTAGTGGGAGTTGTCACCAGCCAAGATATTCTCACCCTGGTAGCTTTAGGGGTGGATTTTTACACAACCCCAGCCCATAGCATCTGTAATAACCCAGCCGTAATTGTGCGATCGCGCATTACCCTAGGAGCCGCCCTGAGAGTTATGGGGAAATACTATCACCAACTACCCCTAGTAGTGATGGATGAGCGCAACTATCCCATCAGCGTTATGTCCCCTAGCACCATCCTTATGGGTGCATTGCGTCCCCAATCGATGCACGCCGCCCTAGCTAAACTCGCCCAGCAAGTTCAGTCCCAGCCAGAAGTTAAAAATCCGCCGAGGGTTCCGGTCCCGTCTGTCCCCCCACAATGCACCTGGCCCAACGAATTGCCAGAAAGATCCGAGGCGATGACTCAGCTTTATGAAGCAACTATTGGTTCTAACGCCGATTTTGATACCCGTATCACCCGTCTTTTACAAATGGGATGCGATCGCTTTGGTGTGGAAATAGGACTGCTAGGGCGCGTCTGGGGGGGGCGCTATGAAGTGATCGCCACCCGTATTCCTGAAAATTTGACCTTCGGATTTGCCAAAGGCGATACCCTCGCCCTCCATCAAACCTTAGAAGGAGAATCCGCCGGGTCTGATGAGGTAGTAGGTATCGAATCACTCCAGAATTCCCCCTGGAAAGACCACCCAGCCTACGCTGTGCGCCGTTTTGAAGCCTATCTAGGCGTAAAAGTCACCGTCAGTGGTAGAGACTATGGAACCCTCAGTTTCCTGAGTTATCAGCCCCGCTCAAAATTTCGAGCCATTGAAAAGGAAATCCTGAAACTCATGGCTACCTATATTGGTAGTGAAATTGCTCGCGAACAGGCGGCGCAAGCACTTCAGCAACAAAATCAGCATCTAGTATTACTTAAAGAAATTACCCATAAAGTTCGCTCTAAACTGGAAACCCAAGAAGTATTTCAAACTACCGCCAGCCAAATTGGTCGGGTATTTGCTGTTAACCGCTGTTCTATTTATACCTATATTCCCGAACCTTACCCACACCTAACCTGTGTGGCAGAATACCTAGAAACTGGCTATGAGTCTACCCTCAAGCTGGAAATTTCTGTATCTTATAATCCCTATATTGAAGCACTCCTCACCTCTGATAGAGCGATCGCATCTACCGATGTTTTTTCCGAACCTTTACTGGAATCTTCCATTCCCCTCTGTCGTCGCATGGCCTTAAAATCCATGTTAGCCGTTCGCACTTCCTATCAAGACGAACCCAATGGCATTATTATGTTGCATCAATGCCAACAAATGCGCGAGTGGAACCGAGACGAAATCGAATTTCTCGAAGATGTCGCCTCCCAAGTAGGAATTACCATCGCCCAAGCCAAATTACTAGAAGTCGAAGTCAAAAGCCATCGCGCCCTCGAAGCCAAAAATCAAGCCTTAGAAGAAGCCAAACTCGCCGCCGAAATTGCTAGTCGTGCTAAAAGTGAATTTCTGGCAACCATGAGCCACGAAATCCGCACTCCTATGAATGCAGTAATTGGCATGACCGGGTTACTATTAGATATGGAATTAACCCCCGAACAGCGAGATTTTGTCGAAACTATCCGCACCAGTGGCGATGCCCTTTTAACCATTATTAATGATATCCTAGATTTCTCCAAAATTGAATCTGGTAAACTCGAACTAGAAAAGCAACCTTTTAAACTCCGTAACTGTCTCGAAGAGTGTCTAGAATTGCTGTCTGGGCGCGCCGCCGAAAAGGGTTTAGAGTTAGCTTATATCATAGATCCTTCCACTCCTAAAACTATCCTGGGTGATGTCACTCGCCTGCGTCAAGTGTTGGTTAATTTGGTCAGTAATGCTATTAAGTTTACCTCCGAAGGCGAGGTAATTTTAGCAGTGAAAGCTACCCATCCCGATGCCAAAAAAGATGTCAAAAAATTTGATGATTCTGATTTTACTGAAAGTCATTACGTCCTGCAATTTGAAGTCAGAGATACCGGAATTGGCATTCCTCCCGACCGGATAGATCGCCTATTTAAAGCCTTTTCTCAAGTTGACGCTTCCACCACTAGGGAATATGGAGGCACGGGTTTAGGTTTGGCAATTTCTCAGCGGTTGAGTCAATTAATGAATGGGAAAATGTGGGTGGCTAGTTGGGTAAATTTGCTCGATGAATATCACGATGAAACCTCATCTTTGATATCTAGTGTCGCCGGAAATCCTCCCCCCGACTTTGTGCGCCCACAGGTGTTCAGACCTGGCTCTATCTTCTATTTTACCATAGTTTGTAGCGGATTTAATACCCCCGATTTGGGAGAATTTAGTGATGATTTCCTTCATGGTAAGAAAGTGTTAATTGTTGAACATCACGACATTAATCAAAAACTGCTTATCCGTCAGGTTAAATCTTGGGGTATGGTTCCCGTGCGCGTCAAAACTGGCGCTGATGCCTTAAAGGTTTTGCATGATAACCCCGAATTAGATTTGATTATTTTAGGTATCAATTTGCCTGATATGGATGAAGCCACCCTAGCGAGTCGTATTCGCCAATTAGAAAAACAGATGATTGCTGGTAAATACCGCCAAAAACCTTTTAATTTAGTCATGTTTAATTATGCCAGCAATACCGATTCACTGCGACGACTAGAAGCCCAGGGTGTTAATGTGGCGGGATTGGTTAACAAGCCTCTCAAACAATCTCAGTTTTACAATACCCTGATGCAGATTTTTGCTGATAGCCAGACTATTGAAAAACACTATCATATTAAGAATGCTGAGTCTGGCTATGACCCGGCAATTCCTCAACCTCATGCCAATTTGCGGATTTTATTGGCTGAAGATAATGTCACTAACCAAAAAGTAGCGATTAAACTATTAGAACGTTTGGGGTATCGCGCTGATATTGCTGGTAATGGGTTGGAGGTTCTCGATGCCTTAAACCGACAACAGTATGATGTAATTTTGATGGATGTACAAATGCCGGAAATGGATGGCTTGGAGACTTCTAAACATATCTGCGCCGCCTACTCAGATGGTAGCGATATGGGTCCACGGAAACCTAGAATTATTGCGATGACTGCTAATGCTATGCAAGGCGATCGCGAAATGTGTTTGAATGCAGGTATGGATGATTATATTACTAAACCTGTGCGCCGGGAGGCTTTAGCTGAAGCCTTAGCTAAATGTCATCCCATTTCTCCCACGGTAACTGAAGTTCACGAAGTATCTGCTCAAAATGGATATCGGGTTAAATCTACAACCATCCCTCAACAAAGTACAAATGGGGGTAGTCCCAATGGACAGGTTATGGTTGTTGATGTTACTGAAGCTAATGGGCACAAAATTCTCAATAATCATACTGTTGAGGAAGAATTAATGACCGATAATAGTCCCATAGATCATCAGGTTTTGGAAAATCTCAGGGAATATGATGATGAAGATGATCCTTTTGTCGATTTGCTAATTGCTACCTATTTACAGGAAGCACCCCAACATATTGATGGTATGCGTAAAGCTATTGATGCCCAAGACCCTAAAGGCTTAAAAGAGTCCGCCCATACGTTAAAATCTAGTAGCGCACAACTGGGAGCCCTTAGATTTTCTGAGTTTTGCAAGGAACTTGAATATATGGGACGTGCGGGGATGGAAAGTGATAGCCCAGAGGTGGAATGTTTTGTTACTGGTAGTGCGGTTGAACGCTTTGCAGAAACCCAGGCTGAATGGCAACGGGTGGAAACGGCCCTCCGCAAAGAAATTAATCAGTTGTAGAGAATAATAGATGATTTTTCCGGTGCGTCAGCAATTAATTATCGGCTATTTATTCGCTTGGCGGTATCTGACGCACCCTACTAATGATGGGCTCGGTGCGTCAGCAATTAATTATCGGCTATTTATTCGGTTGGCGGTATCTGACGCACCCTACTAATGATGGGCTCGGTGCGTCAGCAATTAATTATCGGCTATTTATTCGGTTGGCGGTATCTGACGCACCCTACTAATGATGGGCTCGGTGCGTCAGCAATTAATTATCGGCTATTTATTCGGTTGGCAGTATCTGACGCACCCTACTAATGATGGGCTCGGTGCGTCAGCAATTAATTATCGGCTATTTATTCG
>Ga0213836_100495_pt1 | contig 31643 bp, 19 predicted proteins | sample SWPATP03_FD_160578 | JGI IMG/M metagenome (GOLD analysis project Ga0213836, IMG submission 160578) | Coastal seawater microbial communities from Marineland, Florida, United States - SWPA TP0 #3 | ecosystem: Environmental > Aquatic > Marine > Coastal | place: USA: Florida | collected 2016-08-05
ATCGTTGTACACCTCGCCGAGCAGCAGGCCTCGACCGTCGCCAAGGCGCGGGTTGTAGGAGCCGAACTGATGACCGGAATAGACCATTGCGCGAGGGTCGGCTTCGGCCCAGAGCTTGTGACCGCTGAAGAGTTCGGCAAACACCGGCTCTTCGGCTTGCGAAGGATCCAGATCCAGCAGTGCCAGCGCCGCATCGCTGGCCACCACCAGTCGGGGTTCGGCGATCGGCTCGGGCAGCACGGACGTGGAAAACGCGTCGCCCAGGCGGGCAAAGCGGTTGTCGAAGGTCAGCTCGTCGAGGGCTTTCAAGGGATGCCTCCAGCAGAATGTTCAGCCATTCTGCTGGCATTACCGATGTCAGTCGAGCCTGACGTCCGGCGGCTCGGGCACGTCCTTGGGAGCGGCAGGCACCGGGGCGGGTGCTGAGAGGGTTTTGTGCTCCTGCTCGATCGGCACCATCTTGTACTCCTGCCCCTGCATGTTCTTGAGGTAAACCTCCATTTGCCGGAACGAGATGTTGATGTGCTGCTTCTTGAATTCCTTGTTGATGAACCGGTTGATCTCATCGAGCACCGGGTTTCGGTCGCCCAGGTCGCGCACGTGCATGCGCAGTTCGTGGTCCAGCGTGCTTTCGCCGAAATTCAGGAAGTACACGATAGGCGCCGGCTCTTTCAGCACGCGAGGGTTCTCGTTCGCGGCTTTGAGCAGCAGGCTGCGCACCAGGTCAAGGTCCGAGCCGTAATCCACACCCAGCTTCAGCGTGACGCGAGTGATGGTGTCGGTCAGCGACCAGTTGATGAGCTGACCGGTGATGAACGTCTTGTTCGGGACAATGATGTCCTTGCGATCAAAGTCGGTGATTGTCGTGGCGCGAATGCGGATCTTGCTGACGGTGCCGGACAGGTTACCGATGGTGATAGTGTCGCCGATTCGGACCGGACGCTCGAACAGGATCATGATGCCGGAGATGAAGTTGGCGAAGATCTCCTGCATGCCGAAACCCAGGCCGACCGACAGCGCCGCCACCAGCCATTGCAGTTTGTCCCAACTGACGCCCAGCGCAGAGAGCGTCGAGACGAAACCCACGCCGGCAATCGTGTAGGACAGCAGCGTCGTGGTGGCGTATGAGCTGCCCTGCTTGAGGTTCAGCTTCGACAGCACCAGCACTTCAAGCAGGCCGGGCAGGTTGCCGGCCAGTACGAAGGTGATACCGATGATCACCAGCGCGCCGATCAGGTCGCCGAGGCTGATGGGCACCATGCTCATGGTGGGACCGGTGCCGCTGGTGTACTCGTAGAGCGTGATGTTGTCCAGATACGAGAAGACGGTGATCAGGTCGGCCCAGACGAAATACAGCGCGCCGATGAAGCCCCCAATCAACGCGAGTCGGATCAGTCGCAGCGATTGCTGGTTGACCTGCTCGATGTCCAGCGTCGGTTCTTCGATCAGCGTTTCACCTTCGCCCGCTTCCTTGGCCGCCTGACGTTTGCTCAGCGCGCGCTGATACGCGAGGCGACGGGCGGCAACGCTGAGCCCGCGGACGAATGCCGCCTCGATGACGAGCCAGAGCATCAGCAGATAAAGCGTATCGATCAGCCGATCACTGAGCTTGAGCGCGGTGTAGTAGTAGCCGAAACACACCGCCAGAAACAGCGCGACCGGCAGCGCCGTGAACGCAAGGCCGACAGCGCGGCGGAACAGCGATGCGTTCTGGTGCGCCGGACTGGTCAGCAGCAAGCGCCCGAGCAGCCAGGTCATCATCGCGTAACAGGTGAGCACCACCGCGATACCGATGACATCGTCGGCCAACGCCGAAGGTTCGTGCTCGGCGACGGCGACGACGGTTACCAGCGCAAGGACCACCAGACCGAGGCGTCGAATCCAGCCACGGAGGAACTCGACCTGAGGTTTGTCCCAGCGGAAGTGCAGCTGCGCGACGCCACCCGGTGCGAGGATGCGATAGGCGGTATAAAACACGAGCCAGGCGAGCGAGACCTGCAGCAGGGCGGCGCCCAGGTTAATGTTCTGCCCGCGGGCGTCGATTTGCAGCGCAAAGGCGCAGAGCGCGAGGGCGAGTGACAGGGGCATGGCCAGCAGGATGTTGATGAGGATGGCCAGCGGCGTCTGCCATTGCCGGTCACGCTTGAAATGGCCGATGTCGCCATGCAGGCGGTTGAGCTTGTCGTACAGCGCTTTGCGTTTCCACATCAGCGCGCCGATCACCAGCAACAACGGCAGGAAGATCAGCGGACGCTGAGTCAGCCCATCTTTCAATTCGCTGATGCTGGAGGTCCACGGCAGCGTCGTGAGCTGTTTCATCAGGCGCGGCTGAACACGCTCGAACCACTCGAGGTCCAGCGGTTTGTTGCTGGGAATCCAGAACATTTGCTCATCCAGCGTTTCGCGCAGGCTGATCGCTGTGCTGACGAGCTGCTTCTGATTGAGCTGCAGGGTGATGGATTCATTGAGCAGCGCACTCAACTCGCGATTCAGGCGCTCGAGCAGATCGCTGCGTGTGGTCGCCAGGTCCAACAACGTTTTGCGCAGGGCGGGGGTGACGTCTTCCGGCTTCTGCGTCGCGAGCAACGTTTCAACATAGGCGCTCGGGCTACTCATCTGCTCGCGTTGTTGATTGACCTCGAACTGATACAGCCGGATATCGGCGATCTCGTCCGCCAGGCCGCTGTCGAGCTTCAGCTTGGGCAGCGATTGCTTCTGTTTGTAGAGAATCTTGGAGAGCAGCAAGCTGCCGCTGAGCACGTTGATCTGCTCATCCAGCGCTTGATCGGTCTGGGTGAGGGCATCGAGCTGAGTCTTGGTCTTGAGGTTCTGCTGGGTCAGCTCGTTGAGCCGGTCCGTGCCGCGCAGCAGGTAATCGGACAGCTTGAGGTTCGCGGCGCTCTCGGTGGCCAGCAGGCTACTGCCGCCCGCTTTCTGCGCCTCGATCGACAGCTGCGTCACGGTCTCCTGGGACTGTGCGCGGCGTTTGTCGTTGATCAACGTCTGCAGGTCCTGGATTTCCTGATCCTGACGACTGACCTTTTCGGTGAGCAGATCGTGCTGGCTGCCGCCCAGGTCTTGAAGCTGGCTGTTACCGGCCAGTTCCTGACGACGCAGGGCGATCAGCGCGTTGATAGAAGCAAGCTCGGCGTTGAACTGGTTGCGCTGATCGGCGTTGATCGCCTTGCCACCGTCCTTGCCTGACTTGAGGATGCTGTTGATCGTCTGAATACGCGTCTGCGCGCTGCTGATTTCGGCCTGAGCCCGTTCGGGGCGTGTCTGCGCGGTGATGGTCAGGCTGTTGGCATCGTTCAGCGCTTTTTGCAGATCGGACTGCTGAGTGCTGCGCTGGCTGAGGATCTGCTCGAGCTGCGGCACATCGAGATTGGCATAGCGCTGAGCGACCGGCATCGGTTTACTGGCTTTGAGCTTGGCCAGCTCGTGCTGGTTTTCGCTGGTCTGCCGCGGCGCATCGGTCAGCTGTTTCTTCAGATCATCGAGCTTTTGCTGATTGTCTTTCTGCGCGGCGATGAACGTGAGGGTCTGTTCCAGAACTTGCTGCAGCGCTTTCTGATCATCGGCCGAGAGCTTGCGGTCGGCGATTTTGTCCAGGCTCTGCTGGACGGCTTCGCTGGAAGGTGGAGGCGTATCGGCGGCGAGCGCCGGAACAGACGACAGGCATAGCCCAAGCAGGGCCGAGGCAAAAAAAGTACGCAGCGTGAACATAGACACCGGGTCGAGCGATCAGGAATGAGGAGCAGTTTAGAGGAACAACCCGGGACCCGGGCGGCTTCCTTCGGGGAATCTGACGCCCACTTTGAGGATCTTGTTCCCCTCCATAACCGCAACTGTCCAAATAGTTCCGTTCCATTCGACCTGGTCGCCCACAATCGGCGCGCCGCGATTTTTCTGAATGATGAACTGGCTCAGCGGCATATTTGAATCCAGCCCGTCGAGCTTCAGACCGTACAACGCCGCGACAGCCCCGAGCTGAGCGTCTCCCTCCAGAACGAAGTCACCGAAGAAGCGCAGATCCAGGCCGCGTTGTGGTGCCTGACTGAACAGTTTTCCGAGGGCTGGAAGGTCGTGTTCATGCCCGATCACGCACAGCAGGTCACCCACTTCCAGCACCGTACTACCCGACGGATGGAGCAGTTGCTGCCCCCTGAACAGCGCAGCGATCCGCGTGCCTTCCGGCATTTTCAGCTCTCGCAGGGCCGCGCCGATGCACCATTTTTCTGCGCCGAGGCGATACACGAACAGCTCCCACTCACTGGTGACGTGCACCTCAAGCGCCGCACGGGAAATAGGCGCCGGATCGGGTGGAACCGTCACTTTCAGCAGTTTGGCGACCCAGGGCAAGCTCGTGCCTTGAACCAGCAGCGAGACCAGCACGATGAAGAACGCGAGATTGAAGTACAGCTGAGCATGGGGCAGGCCCGCCATCAACGGGAACACCGCCAGAATGATCGGCACCGCGCCGCGCAGTCCCACCCAGGCAATGAAGGCTTTCTCACGTCCGTGGAAGACCTTGAACGGGAGCAGCCCGGCAACCACCGACAGTGGACGGGCGACCAGAATCATCCACAGCGCCAGCCCCAGCGCGGGCAGCGCGATTGGCAGCAGATCGTGTGGCGTGACCAGCAACCCGAGCACGAGGAACATGCCGATCTGCGCCAGCCAGGCCATGCCGTCGAGCATGTGCAGAATGCCGTGGCGGCTGCGGATAGGCTTGTTGCCCAGCACCAGGCCGCACAGATAAACCGCCAGGAAGCCGCTGCCGTGGATGGCGTTGGTCAGGGCGAAAACCGCCAGACCGCCTGCGATGACCAGAATCGGATACAAGCCGTTGGCCAGATTGATCCGGTTGACCAGCTGCAGCATCAGCCAGCCGCCGCCCAACCCGATAATTGCGCCGATGCCGAACTCTTGAATCAGATGGCCCAACAGGCTCCAGTGCAAGCCGGTCTGGCCGCTCGCGATCATGTCGATCAGCGTTACGGTCAGGAACACCGCCATTGGATCGTTGCTGCCGGATTCGATTTCCAGGCTGGCGGTGACCCGTTCGTTCAGGCCTTTGCCGCCGAGCAGCGAGAACACCGCCGCTGCGTCCGTGGAACCGACGATGGCGCCAATGAGCAGTCCCTGGATGATGTTCAGGTCGAACAGCCAGGCCGCGACCATGCCGGTCAGCCCCGTGGTGATCAACACGCCGACGGTTGCCAGCGACAACGCCGGCCAGAGCGCCACGCGGAAACTGGCGACCCGAGTACGCAAGCCGCCATCGAGGAGGATGACCGCCAGCGCCAGGTTGCCGACCAGATAAGCCGTGGGGTAGTTATCGAAGATGATGCCGCCGCCGTCGACACCGGCGGTCATGCCGACCGCCAGGATGATCACCAGAATCGGAATGCCGAGTCGCGATGACAGCGAGCTGACCAGAATACTCGCACCCACCAGCAACGCGCCGATCAGGAACAGGCTGTTGATGGTCGTGGCATCCAAGTGCGGTACTCCAGACGAAAGTGATAAATGCATCCGTGAACTGACCATGCAGTCCGCGTGCCAAGGGATTTAACCTGTTGAATTGGTTGGCTGTCAAAGCGTAATTGCGCAAGGCCAGGCACTTGGGGCGGGTGGAATCGACGGGTCACCGGGCTGCGGCCGGTGCAGTTCGGCGGATCAGTGTCTGCGCGCGTACCTGGGGAGCGTCGCGAGGCCCCATAACTATGTATGGCAGATAGCACCCTGAATTCTGATTACGTCTTGCGTTTATTCAGGAAGAAGCGATCCGCTCCATGCATGTTTCAAACGCAGTCGTAACAACCGAGTCAGACGAAAAACAGCTCAAGCGAACAGCAAGTCGCTACGTCGCCGATTACCCCGATCTCCACGAACTGGCCAGATCCGCAGCGCAGAAGATTATTTTCAGCCACACGGGCAAGCACCTCGATCCCGCTCGCGTGTACTGGCACAGGTTTTCATCGGCCAGCAGCAGTCCGCTGTCTTTCAACGGCTGGAGGCACGGCAGCGCTCCGGTGCAGTCGATGACGATGATCGAGCTGATGATTCATCGTTTCAATGTCAGTGACCAGCAGTCTGCGGATGAGCTGGGGCCGTACAGCGGTTTCTACACGGATGACGCCAGCCATGAGTGCTTCGACGAACGCAATGAAGTCCGGATGCGGCCAGAAGATGTGCTTCGGGATTTCTGGGCATTGGATTTCAGCGCGGGCTATCGGCGCAGGATGGACCGGTTCTGGGCTCGACACAGCGACAATTTTTGCGTGCTGGGCAAAGCCAGATTTCTGGCCTGCGCGGCGGCGAGTTTTGGACAGAATCTTCTTTCCCTCGCCGATTTCCAGCTGTTGCGAAGCATCGTCACGACTGATCCGGTGCCAACCCTGGCACACCTGCGAGCGCCAGCAGCGCAAGGCAACTCGGTCTTTTATCTGGAGCTGGGCGAGTTCAAGGCGCGAGATGTCCTGCGAATAGTCGGCGCGGGCGATCGGCAGATTGTGTATCTGAGTGGAGATGCAGCGCCGTTCCGATGCTTTGATTCGCACCAGCACTTGTATGAGTGGCTGAAAGCACAATTTCTGTCAGCACGAACGCGGCCTGCGATCTGCGCCCGGTTTCTTCACTCGACTGGGGACTGGCAGGTGCATCGCGAGGCGTTCCAGCGCAACGTGGCGCAATTGTTAAGTCGAGCACAGGACCCTGAGGGACCCGACCAGCTCGTCAATCCGGGGCATGTGCGCATACCGGGCGACCCGTTCGTTCACCTCCGGGATCTGGCGCGCCGCGAAATGCGTGAGGATGCTGACACGCTGCTGATCAGCAATAGCGATCTGCGCAAACGCATCTGGCTCGGCTATCTGAACGCGTTTCTTTCAGTCTTTGGCAATCTGGCGCCGCTGGCCTGGCCGATGGCCCTGGCGGTTGTCGGCGCGAGCGCAATCAGTCTCGGTCTGAGTATCGATCAGGCGGTCAACGGCACTTCGGCGCCGCAGCGCCGGGCGGGTATCCAGAGCGCGATCAATAGCGCGATTTACTTGTTCTTCAACCTGCCATTTCTGCTGCAGATGGGCGGGGGCGTCAGGTCGGCGGCGACGCGGGTCACCCTTTCGACGGGTGAGTTGCCCGCCGATCCCTTGTCAGGCATGCAAGGCGACAGGGTTCTTGAAATGCAGGTGCCATCGGCGCAAGAAGGCCGCTTCAGAGGAACCTACTCGTTGAATAATGGCGAGACCTGGGTGTTGATTGACGGCGAGGCGCGTCGGGTCATGTTTGATGAAAGCCTAGGCACCTGGGTGATGGTGGAGGCAGGCAATCCGTTTGCCTTCGCAGGTCGCTGCCCGCTGCGACTGAACCCGGATGGTCAATGGCAGCGCCTGCCACGGGCCGGGTTGTCTGGCGGCATGCCGATGGACGCGGCCGTCACGGCAGTCGCCGATCAACCTCGTTTTACAACCGTGCAATCTGCGTTTTGGGACCGTTTCATGCAGCTTGATCTGTACAGTGAACAGCTTCATTCCAGCGACGCGCTCGCTCGACAGAAAGCTGTGGTCGATGTGTTCCCGCTGGAATCGGACGAGGTCACTTCCCTCGATTCGGAAGGTGAAGATATCCACTTCGACGAATGGGGCGCCAGACATCATGTGTTTCGCACTCATGACGGCGAGTACGTCGCATCCAGCATCCGGCAGTACACCCGGGAAGACGACGCGTACAACCAGTTCCTGCGCACGGGTGTACCGAAATATCCTGAACAGATCGCAATGCTCCAGCGGCTTGCGACCGATGTGGCGACCGTGGGTTGTAACAATGACGTCGCACTGTATCGAGGTGGCAGCGGCGCGCGAGGCACATCAGGGGCTTTTTTCCGTACGGGCGAGGTTCGCTCAGGTGATGTGCTGGTCAACACCGATATCACCTCGTTCAGCGAGAACCCCTACATGGCGAGAACCTTCGCCAGTAATCAGGGCGGGATGCACGCCAGCGCCACGACCGCACCGATTCTCTTCGATGAAACCAGCGTGGTGTTCGTACTCCCTGAAAAAAATTATCTGAACGCCGTGCCAGTCGCGCCCTTTTCAGCGAACCCAGAGGAGGCCGAGTCTATTTTCTTGCCGGGGCATTATTTTCAGATCGACAGCATCGAACACGTTCTCGGAACGTTTTATCAATTCATGAAAGTGCAATTGCGTGAGGTCGCAGGGCCGATAGAAGGGAAGAAGCTGCTTGATCTGCGAACGGGGGAAGCTTTTAGCCGCGAGCATTTTGCAGCCCTTCTTGGACCCGCCGCGAAAACGCTGACCGACACCTTCTTCCCCCTTTCCACCCATTAACGGCGAGCCGTCAAAACCACTCATCCTGCATCGACAGGCAGGCGTCGTCACGGCGTTCGAGAATCGCCAGTTCGTGATGACATCCCGGTACTTCCCACGTCAGAAAGTACCGGGCAGCTTGCAGCTTGCCGTTGTAAAAACGCGTGTCGGACTCGTCCGCCCCGTTCAGTCCCTCCTGGGCGCGAATCGCTTGCTCCAGCCAGCGCCAGCCAATCACGGTATGGCCGAACGCTTTCAGGTAGAGCGCTGAGTTGGCGAGGGTGGCGTTGACTTTGCCCTGTGCCAGATCGGTCAGCAGCCCGATGGTGACGGCTTGAAGGCGTGCAACCAGCTGCTCGAGCGGCTCACGCAGGGCATCGAGCGCTTCATGCGTCTGTGCCTGCTCGCAGGTGTGGGCGATCAGCCTGATCAGCTGCTTGAGGCCTGCGCCTCCATTCTGCGCCAGCTTGCGTCCCAGCAAGTCGAGCGACTGAATCCCGTGCGTCCCCTCGTGGATCGGGTTCAGCCGGTTATCCCGGTAGTACTGCTCCACCGGGTATTCCCGGGTGTAGCCATGACCGCCGAGAATCTGGATCGCCAGCTCGTTGGCCTTGAGGCAGAACTCCGAAGGCCAGGATTTGACGATCGGCGTCAGCAGGTCGAGCAGTTCGTAGGCCTGTTTGCGCTGGTCTTCACTTTCGCCGGTCTGGGTATCGTCGAACAGGCGCGCAGCGTATAGCCCCAAATCAAAGGCGCCTTCGACATAGGCCTTCTGCGTGAGCAGCATGCGTCTGACGTCGGCGTGCTGAATGATCGATACCGGCGCGGCCTGTGGATTCTTGCTGTCGGGCAGCCGACCCTGCGGACGCTCGCGTGCGTATTCCAGCGAATACAGATACCCCGCATAGCCGAGCATGACCGCGCCCATGCCCACGCCAATCCGTGCCTCGTTCATCATCTGGAACATGTAGCTGAGCCCCTGATGCGGCTTGCCCACCAGATAGCCTACGCACTGCCCGTTGTCGCCGAAGTTCAGCGCTGTGGACGTCGTTCCGCGCCAGCCCATCTTGTGAAACAGCCCGGCGAGTAACACGTCGTTTCGCGGCCCCAGACTGCCGTCGTCGTTTACCAGGTATTTCGGCACGATGAACAGCGAGATGCCTTTCACGCCGGGTGGCGCGTCGGGGAGCTTGGCCAGCACCAGATGCACGATGTTTTCCGACAGCGGGTGATCGCCTCCGGAGATGAAAATCTTGTTGCCGCGCAGGCGATAGGTCCCGTCTTCCATGGGTTCGGCGCGGGTCCGAATGTCGGAGAGCGATGATCCGGCGTGAGGTTCTGTCAGTGCCATGGTGCCGAAAAACCGGCCCTCGATCATGGGCTGCAGAAAGCGGCTTTTCTGTTCGTCGCTGCCAAAGCTTTCGATCAGGTTCGCCGCGCCCATGGTCAAGAATGGATAGGACGTGGTGGCGGCGTTGGCCGACTGGAAGTGCGCGAAGCAGGCTTGCGACAGCAGCGTCGGCAGCTGCATGCCACCGGCTTCGAAGTCGCGCGCGGCATTGAGGAAGCCTGCTTCGAGAAACGCGTCGACAGCGGGCTTCACCTCCGGAATCAGGACCGCCTCGCCGTTCTCATAGCGCGGCTCGTGCTCGTCATTCTTGCGGTTGTGCGGCGCGAAGTATTTTTCGGCAATGGTGCGCGCAGTGGTGATCGCCGCATCGAACGTCTCGCGACTGTGCTCGGCAAACCGTTCACGTCGGGTCAGCGCTTCGGCATCCAGCACTTCATACAGCTCAAAAGCCAGATTGCGCGAACTGAGCAGCGTCTCGGACATGGCAGCGTACCTTTTGATGAATTGCCGTCGAGTCTAGGTAGGCGCGGAAGGGGTGAACAGGAAGATTGATTTGCGTGATGGAGGGTTAGAAAGGCGGTGGGCTGTGTGGCGCAGCAACGTCGTTCTCCCACCATGGTTGTCGGGTGTACTTAAAACGGAATCATCCTACGTTGATAGAAGGTGCATCCGGCATTCTTGGATTATTGAAGACGGTATTAAGGCCGAGTATTTTCATTGGTCACGTCTTTGTAAGGGGCCGGACATGAGTGAGGTTGTTGCCAAAGGTGAAATAAGGCGTCATCAGTTGCAGCGAATAGAAAGCCCGGTTTTCGCCAAACGTGAAATTCAGAAAGCTTTGAATGAGCCATCCAATATTAGGGGATTGCCCGAATTGATTCGAGAGTGCGGCATCTCTTTAGAAGACTGCCAGTTGGATTACCATAGACGCCGAATTGGTGAAAAGATTAATCGAGGTGATTGGTTTTTTATAGCGGACAGGCCTATTAAGCCGCTCACCTCTGTTGAGCTCGAAAAATATTACGGGTTCAGGTTTTCAGCGCCTCCCTGCCGGCAGCTAAGCATGGCAAGGGCAAATATGTGTCTTCCTCACGGCCCGGGCCGTTGGGTGACCCGCGACATACAGACCGATATCGCAACCAACGCTTTGTCCTTCGCTGCAAACTGGCTCACTTCCAGAGGGGATGAAGGGCGAGTATTTCTTGCTGAGGGGAAGGATTATGCGAATACGTTCCGGACGATGATTCAGGAATGGCAGCCTCTAACGGACGGGGAGAGACACCTCAAAGATAAATCGGTCCATCGCGAATTCGGCGAACTGCGCCACATCAGGCAGCAATTCGTAGAGGCGGATGATCACTGGCAACTATCTGGCAGCTCTTGGCACTGGCCCCCTGTTACGGCGGATATTGAATATGAACTCAAGGAGAACTAATCAGATGAGTCGGTTAGAACTTCCTGCTGGGCGAGTTTACATAGGGTGGGGGATATTTGATGCTATTTATGTTGCTCGTTATATGTTAGTTAGCGTGAGTGCAGGCAGGGTCCCTTATGTTGACGATTTTAATAGCGCCATGGAACTCTTGGCCGTTCATGGGGCCTTGCCTAAGGTTTTGGCGACTGTGGTGTGGGGGTTGGAGATTTCAATTGTATTGAGTTGTTGTTTTTTTTTCTTGCGCTGGCGCACTGCAAGATGGTTGGCCTACGTTCAAGTGCCATTGAGGCTGGTGCTATTTGTTCCCTCTATCTCTGTGCTGTTCATGGGGCCAGATCTTAAAGAGCGGTATGGCATGGCCCTGCTTTTATCGTTGTTAGTCATATCTGAAGGTTTGAAGGTTTGGACGCTATGGGTGAGTGGCAGGGGTACTCATTCCTTGGGGTGATTCTGTAAGTGGCCGTCCTTTCGAGAGATGCAGCAGCACGGCTTGCCGGCGGGGGCGATTTCGAGGGCGCTCCTGCCGGCAAGCTGTGCTGCTACTGAGTCATAGCGGTTTATCGGGGATTACCCAATCGTCATAAGGCTCGCATTACCGCCCGCTGCCGCTGTGTTGACGCTCAGGGCGCGCTCGATCACCAGGCGTTCCAGGGCGATGCCGGTTTCGCCTTTGGACAGGCCTTGCACGCCGATAATCGCGCCGCCACGTTGAGCAACCTGCTCGCAGATGGCGCGCAACTGGTCAGAATCGCCGTGGTGCAGAACGGCGTCGAGCGAAACGTCCTCCTTGCTCCAGTCGGCCACCAGTTTGATGCGCGCCTGCACATCCTTGGGAAGGCGATTGCGCAGCGATTTTCCTGGTTCTGCGTCCGGAACGATGGCCGTGCTGCCCACTGCCATGACAGCGGCAAGTTGTGCCAGCAGGTCGGTTTCGTCTTCAGCCAGGCACAGCACGTGTTCGCGCGGCAGAATGCTGTAGCTGTTGCGCTCGCCGGTCGGACCGATCAGCGCGCGGGTCACGCCGCTTTGCGACTGCTCGGCAAACTGCGCGCACAGGGCTTCCAGCTCAGGCTGCTGCTGGCTTGCCGCCCACGCCTTGAGGCTGTTCAGCGGCTTGAGCATGGCGTCGCGCATCCGCGTATCGGGAGCCACCTGAGCGTCCCGCGCGGCGAACGACTTTTGCACGGCATCGACCGGTCGCGTCGACAGCAGGCGATACAGGTACAGCGGACCGCCCGCTTTTGGGCCGGTGCCCGACAGGCCTTCGCCGCCGAACGGTTGCACGCCGACCACGGCGCCGACGATGTTGCGGTTGACGTACATGTTGCCCGCATTGACGGTGTCGATGACCTTGGCGATGGTCTCATCGATGCGCGTATGCACGCCCAGCGTCAGGCCATAACCGGAGGCGTTGATCTGGCCGATCAACTGATCCAGTTCCCTGCGCTTGTAACGAACGACGTGCAGCACAGGGCCGAAGATTTCGCGCTGCAGTTCGTCGAAGCTTTCGAGCTCGATCAGCGTCGGCATCACATAGGTGCCGCGCTTGATTTCATCGCTGTCGGCAATCGCCACCTGATACACCGCGCGGCCTTTGTCGCGCATGGCTTGAATGTGTTTCTCGATGCCGGCCTTGGCGTCGGCGTCGATGACAGGACCGATGTCTACGGACAGGCGCTCGGGGTTGCCCAGGCGACTTTCGGCCATGGCGCCTTTGAGCATCTCGATCACGCGATCGGCGGAGTCTTCCTGCAGGCAGAGGACACGAAGGGCCGAGCAACGCTGGCCGGCGCTGTCGAAGGCCGACGAGACGACATCAATGACCACCTGCTCGGTGAGCGCCGAGGAGTCGACGATCATTGCGTTCTGGCCGCCGGTTTCAGCGATCAGCGGAATCGGACGTCCTTGAGCGTCGAGACGACCGGCAATGTTGCGTTGCAGCAGACGCGCGACTTCCGTGGAGCCGGTGAACATCACGCCTTTGACGCGATCGTCGCCGACAAGGCGGGCCCCCACGGTTTCGCCGCGGCCCGGCAGCAATTGCACCACGCCTTCAGGAATGCCGGCTTCAAGCAGGATGCGCACGGCTTGAGCGGCCACCAGCGGCGTCTGCTCGGCAGGCTTGGCCAGCACCGGGTTGCCGGCCGCCAGCGCTGCTGCGACCTGACCGCTGAAGATCGCCAGCGGGAAGTTCCATGGACTGATGCATACGACCGGGCCGAGCGGGCGATGAGCGTCGTTGCTGAAATCGTTGCGCGCCTGCACGGCGTAATAACGCAGGAAGTCCACGGCTTCACGCACTTCGGCGATGGCGTTGGCGAAAGTCTTGCCGGCTTCACGGGCCAGCAGGCCCATCAGCGGCTGTATTTCGGCTTCCATCAGGTCGGCCGCGCGCTCCAGAATGGCGGCTCGCTCGGCGGGCGGCGTGGCCTGCCAGATCGGGCCGGCACTCAAGGCGCTGAGCAAGGCGTTGTCGACGTCTTCCAGGCTTGCTTCCTGGACATGACCGACCACATCGCGCAGGTCGGACGGGTTCAATACGGGCGTCTGAGCCCCTGCGCTGACCGGGCTGCCCAGCATTGGCGCGGCTTTCCAGTCGTTATGAGCCGTGGCGAGCAGGGCAGAGGACAGCGACGCCAGGCGATGTTCGTTGGCCATGTCGATGCCGGCGGAATTGGCGCGCTCGCTGCCGTACAGATCACGCGGCAATGGAATGCGCGGATGTGGCAGGCCAAAGCCGCCTTCCTGGGTGGCCATGCGCTCGATCGTGGAGACGGGGTCGGCGACCAGTTCCTGGATCGAAATCGACTGATCGGCGATGCGGTTGACGAACGAGGTGTTAGCGCCGTTTTCCAGCAAGCGGCGAACCAGATACGCCAGCAAGGTTTCGTGGGTGCCGACCGGTGCGTACACGCGGCACGGACGATTCAGCTTGCCGTCGGCGACCTTTCCGACAACCTGCTCGTAGAGCGGCTCGCCCATGCCGTGGAGGCACTGGAATTCGTACTGGCCGGGGTAATAGTTCTGGCCCGCGATGTGGTAGATGGCCGACAGAGTGTGGGCGTTGTGGGTCGCAAACTGCGGGTAAATGACTTCCGGCACGGAGAGCAGCTTGCGGGCACAGGCGATGTAGGAAACATCGGTGTACACCTTGCGGGTGTAGACCGGATAACCTTCCAGGCCTTCGACCTGGGCGCGTTTGATCTCGCTGTCCCAGTAAGCGCCCTTCACCAGACGGATCATCAGGCGATGGCGGCTGCGGCGAGCCAGATCGATCACGTAATCGATCACGTACGGGCAACGCTTCTGGTAAGCCTGAATCACGAAGCCGATGCCGTTCCAGCCCGTCAGTTGAGGTTCGAAGCACAGACGCTCAAGCAGATCCAGCGACAGCTCCAGACGATCTGCTTCTTCCGCATCGATGTTCAGGCCGATGTCGTACTGCTTGGCGAGCAGGGTCAGCGACAGCAGGCGAGGGTAGAGCTCTTCCATCACACGCTCGTATTGCGCGCGGCTGTAACGCGGGTGCAGCGCCGAGAGCTTGATGGAGATGCCCGGACCTTCGTAGATGCCGCGGCCGTGGGAGGCTTTGCCAATGGAGTGAATGGCCTGCTCGTAAGACGCCAGGTATTTCTGCGCGTCGTGCTCGGTCAGCGCCGCTTCGCCGAGCATGTCATAGGAGTAGCGAAAGCCTTTGGATTCGAATTTGCTGGCGTTGGCCAATGCTTCGGCAATGGTTTCGCCGGTCACGAACTGCTCGCCCATGAGGCGCATCGCCATGTCGACGCCCTTGCGGATCATCGGTTCGCCAGACTTGCCGATGATGCGGCTCAGCGAGGAAGTCAGTCCCGCTTCATTGTGGGTGCTGACCAGTTTGCCAGTGAGCAGCAGGCCCCATGTGGCGGCGTTGACGAACAGCGACGGGCTGTTGCCCAGATGCGGCTGCCAGTTCCCGGTGCTGATCTTGTCGCGGATCAGGGCGTCACGGGTGCCCTTGTCAGGAATACGCAGCAGCGCTTCGGCCAGGCACATCAGCGCCACACCTTCCTGCGACGACAGCGAAAATTCCTGCAGCAAGCCCTGGACAATGCCCGCACGGCCGCCGGCGCTCTTTTGGTTACGCAGCTTTTCGGCAATTGAGGCGGCGAGTTTGTGAGTCGCATCGGCCATCTGGGCAGGCAGGCGCGCCTGCTCCAGCAGCATGGGAACGACTTCAGGTTCAGGGCGACGATAGGCCGACGTGATCGCGGCGCGAAGCACCGACTGAGGCAGGATGCTCTCGGCAAACTCAAGAAACGCCTGATGGCCGTTTTCGGCGGGCAGCTCGCCGTGGTCATCGGCGTCTTTGGCATTCAGGCCATTGAGTTCATTCAGGGTTGCACCACCCTCGAGTTTCTCCAGGTAATTGAAGATCGCCTGTTTGATCAGCCAGTGCGGCGTCCGGTCGATGGACTGTGCAGCTGCTTTCAAACGCTCGCGGGTCGGGTCGTCGAGTTTGACACCCAGGGTGGTGGTCGCCATGTCTTGTCCTCATGAAAGCCACGATTCGTGTGGCTATGGATGACGTCAAGAGTAGCTGCGCTCAGGGTGGGGTGCAACCGGGTGCAACCGGTTTTTGCCGAATATTTCTGGCGTGTTTTCCAATCGCCCTGAATGCGCCTCGTGAAGCACCCTTTGTGTGCTTCAGTGCTCGAAACGACCTGTTTCGGCGCCGATGAGCTTATTGCGCCGACTTGCGCGCCATAAAATTGTAAGAAGGTGCAACTTGGCCGGAATTCGGGTTGCACCTGTCCGGCTGTGTCCACTAGCATGCCCCGCCTTGGTGCAGCCAAGTGTTCTCTACGGCGCCGACATCGCGGACGGGCGTTACGTACGCGAACGGTGAGCCTGCGACTCTGCGGTGCGCAGCGCAATCGGCCTCGTTCGCGCCCATAAAAACAACGGCAGGGCATCACAATGAGCGTCAGCAACCCCACCTTGATCACCTTTGTGATCTACATCGCGGCAATGGTCCTGATCGGACTGTTGGCCTACCGCTCCACTAACAATCTCTCGGATTACATTCTCGGCGGCCGCAGCCTCGGCAGCGTCGTCACAGCGCTTTCTGCTGGCGCCTCGGACATGAGCGGCTGGCTGCTCATGGGCTTGCCGGGCGCGATCTATATGTCCGGCCTGTCGGAAAGCTGGATCGCCATTGGCCTGATCGTCGGCGCTTCCCTGAACTGGCTGTTCGTCGCAGGCCGTCTGCGCGTGCAGACCGAACACAACGGCGATGCCCTTACGTTGCCGGATTATTTCTCCAGCCGTTTCGAAGACAGCAGCGGCCTGCTACGGGTCATCTCGGCCATCGTCATCCTGCTTTTCTTCACGATCTATTGCGCGTCGGGCATCGTGGCGGGCGCTCGGTTGTTTGAAAGCACGTTCGCCATGCCTTATGAAACCGCTCTGTGGGCGGGCGCTGCGGCGACGATTGCCTACACGTTCATCGGCGGTTTCCTGGCCGTTAGCTGGACCGACACGGTCCAGGCAACATTGATGATCTTCGCCCTGATCCTCACGCCGATCATCGTGCTGCTGGCGACCGGCGGCGTCGATACGACTTTCCTCGCGATCGAGGCCAAGGATCCTGCCAGTTTCGACATGCTCAAGAACACCACCTTCATCGGCGTGATTTCACTGATGGGCTGGGGCCTGGGCTATTTCGGCCAGCCGCACATTCTGGCGCGCTTCATGGCCGCAGACTCGGTCAAGTCGATCGCTAGCGCGCGGCGTATCTCCATGGCGTGGATGATCCTCTGCCTGGGCGGCACCGTTGCAGTGGGTTTCTTCGGTATCGCCTATTTTTCGGCGCATCCGGAGCTGGCAGGGCCGGTCAACGAAAACCATGAGCGAGTGTTCATCGAGCTGGCGAAGATCCTGTTCAACCCATGGATTGCCGGTGTACTGCTTTCGGCCATTCTGGCGGCCGTCATGAGCACGCTGAGCTGCCAGTTGCTGGTGTGTTCAAGCGCGTTGACCGAGGACTTTTACAAGGCTTTCCTGCGCAAAGGTGCTTCCCAGCGCGAACTGGTCTGGGTGGGCCGGGCGATGGTCCTGCTGGTGGCGCTCATTGCGATTGCGCTGGCGGCCAATCCGGAGAACCGGGTGCTGGGGCTGGTGAGTTATGCATGGGCCGGCTTCGGCGCCGCGTTCGGCCCGGTGGTGCTGATCTCAGTGATCTGGAAAGGCATGACCCGCAACGGCGCGCTCGCGGGGATTCTGGTCGGGGCGATCACAGTGGTGGTCTGGAAGCACTTCGAGTTGCTGGGGCTGTACGAAATCATCCCGGGCTTCATCTTCGCCAGTGCCGCCATCGTGCTGTTCAGCTCGATGGGCAAAGGGCCGACGCCCGGTATGCTGACTCGCTTCGAGGCTGCGGAGAAAGAATACCGAGCGGCCTGATTTCTCTGGCTCATGAAGAAACCCGCGCTCGCAATGACGCGGGTTTTTTCATTTCAGCCTCGGCGCCTGAAGGGCTCAGCCTTTGTTGTGATCGGTATCGAGGTTGAAGAACATGGCTTTGCCGCCTTCGCTGGTATAGCCCGTGTTGTCCTGACAATAGACGCCGGCCTTGAAATACAGCTGCTGTTTGCTCCACGTCGCGCTGATCCGGTCGTTCCAGACCATGCCGCGAGCGGTCACGCTGAGCAATCCCGCCTTGTTCAGATGGATGACGTAATTGAAGGTCTCGTTGAGCGGCACGTCTTCGGCAATGGTGATGACGCGGGCTTTCTTGTCCTTGGGATGAAAGCGCACTTTCGCAACGATGTTGCCCATGTGAGTAGCGTCTTTGTACTGATATTCCACTTTGAGCAGCGGCTGGGTGCTCTCATAAACGTGGATCTGGCCGATGACGATCTTACCGGACGACGGCACCTGAATGACCTTGAGCTTGGCCCGCAGGAAATTGTCCGCGTCGGGGTAATACCAGTTATGGAGGGTGCCGTTGGACCAGGTTTCGCGCAGTTCGGTGCGGGGGTAAATGGCGTTGGCTGTCTTGCTGCCAGTGACCGGAACCCAGAAACTCACATTGGATGAACCGGATTTGAAATATTTACCGTCATAGCCTTGGATCAGTTGTTTCGTCTCAATCGTGGCGGGGGGCGAGCCCACAGGAATGCTCAGATTCCACGTGCCTAAATCAATCATTTTCTCTTTCGTCCGATGTGTCTCATTGCCAGCAAACGCGTCTGGCGCAAGGGTTAGGGGGCGCTCCTTATACGGTTCGAAAATGGATTTGTTAACGTCAATCCGTCGAGTGGCTAGCGTCAATGTGCCTCCATTTTTGTTGCGGGACAGGCAGGCGCTGACGTACGGTGCAGCTACCGTTAGTCGGGAGGTAAACGGATTTGCGATGGCAAAACGGTGGCCTTCCTTCTCTTTTCCACATTCGGGGCTAGAGTATCTGCCTATCGGATCATCGGCGGAGCCTGTTCCCCCGGGCAGTAAGTGAATGATGAGTAGTAGCAGCATGGATCGCGTGCAACCCCTGCCTCCCAATGGCAAGTCAGTCCTATTGGTAGTCGATGACTACCCGGAAAATCTCGTCACCATGCGTGCGGTCCTGCAACGACAGGACTGGGAAATCGTGACGGCCAGCTCAGGCATGGAAGCGTTGGGCCTTTTGCTCGACGTGGACGTGGACCTCGTCTTGCTCGACGTGCAGATGCCGGAGATGGACGGCTTCGAAGTCGCCCGTCTGATGCGCGGCAGTCAGCGCACACGCTTGACGCCCATCATCTTCCTGACCGCCAACGAGCAATCACGCGACGCCGTGCACAAGGGTTATGCCAGCGGCGCGGTGGATTACCTGTTCAAGCCGTTCGACCCCAATATCCTCAAGCCCAAGGTGCAGGCCCTGCTGGAGCAACAGCACAACCGGCGTGCCCTGCAGAAACTCAGCCGAGAGCTGGAGACGGCGCGGGCGTTCAATGCTTCGGTGCTGGCCAACGTCGGCGAAGGCATTCTGGTGGTCGACGAAGACGGCATCATCAGCTTCGCCAACCCGGCCATTTGCCGCTTGCTGGGCATGACCGACGGCGAGCTGCGGGGCACGGATCTTTGCTGCTACCTTCAGGAACCCTGCTTCACCGAATGGAAAGAATCGGGGTTCTACCACCACTACCGCCGCGCCGACACGTATCGCGTTCACGATGCCGTATTGCGTACGCCCGAGGGGCGTCAGGTACCGGTGGCCTTGTCCTGTGCGCCGCTGCCGGAAGAGCAGAAAGCGATGGTGCTCAGCGTGCTCGATATGTCCGTGGTACGCGACCTGTATCGTCAGCTTGAACAACAGGCCGTGACTGACTCGCTTACCGGCCTGCTCAACCGCCGGGGCTTCTATCAGACGGTCGAAGGCATGCTGCTGCGCAACGAGCACTCGGGCAAATACCTGGTGGTGTTGTACCTGGATCTGGACGGTTTCAAGCACGTCAACGACTCACTCGGGCACGACGCAGGCGATCAGGTGTTGCAGTGGGTCGGCGAGCAATTGAAGGATTGTTTGCGCCCTTACGACGTTCTGGCGCGAATGGGCGGCGACGAATTCGTGGTCGTGATTGACGGACTGGATTTCCCCGAGCACGCGGCCAAGGTTGCCGAAAAACTCATCGAGCGTGTCTCGGCTCGCCGTCATATCGACGGGATCGAGGCAACGCTGGGCGCGAGCATCGGCATTGCGGTTTACCCTGACTGCGGCACCAATCTGGATGGTCTGCTGCGGGCGGCGGACATCGCCATGTATGAGGCCAAACGGGCAGGCCGACATCAGTATCGATTCTTCGATCAGTACATGAACGGCCGCGCGCGCTCGCGCCTGATGCTCGAAGAAAGCGTGCGTACCGCCATCGATGGCAAGGATTTTTCGATGGTGTACCAACCGCAGATCAACGTCACCACTGGCCGGATCCGGGGTTTCGAGGCGCTGCTGCGCTGGCAGCATCCCGATGCGGGCGATGTGCCTTCCGGCGTGTTCATCCCGTTGCTCGAAGAGACGCGCCTGATCAACAAGCTGGGCGGCTGGATTTTCGAGCAGGGCGCTGCCCAGCGGCAGCGCTGGAATGGCGTGTTCCCGGACGATCTGATCATGAGTGTCAGCGTCAGTCCGGCGCAGTTCAGCATGCCCAATCTGGCAGCGGAACTGCAGCGGGCCATCCATTTGCACGGTCTGCATCCGCGTCAACTGGAAGTCGAGATCACTGAGCCGTCGCTCGTGCACAATCTGGTTCACAGCCGCCAGCAGTTGCGAAGCCTGCACGACATCGGCGTGCGCGTGTCGCTGGACGACTTCGGCGCAGGCGACAGCTCACTGGCGCATCTGCGCAATCTCGATCTGGATACGCTCAAGCTGGACCGACATTTCATCGGCGGCATGATGGGCTCGCCTCGGGACCTGGCGGTCGCGCGCAGCATCATCGATCTGTGCCGGATGCTCGACATCGACGTCATTGCCGAAGGCGTCGAAACCCAGGAGCAATATGACTGGCTGGTGGCGAACGGCTGCCAGCTCATGCAGGGGTTTTTGCTCGCGCATCCCCTGGAGCCCAAAGAAGCAGAACGCTTCGTGCATCCCGTCCAATTGCCGGTCGCCGAGCGGCTGCTCGATCAGGGCTGACGGGGTAGACTGGCGACTTTTCAGCGACACGACCGGACCATGACCTCCACCGCATTGATGCCGCTCAAATACCTGCAGGCTTATCCGCAAACCCTGCAGGATCAGGTTCGTCAGCTGATCCTGCAGAATCGGCTGGGTGATTATCTGGAGCAGCGCTACCCCGATCGCCACGAAGTGCAGAGCGACAAGGCGCTGTATGCCTACGCGCTGGCGCTCAAGCAGGAGCATCTGCGCAACGCCCCGAACATCGATAAGGTCTTATTCGACAACCGGCTCGACCTCACGCACCGGGCGCTCGGCCTGCACACCACTGTTTCACGCGTGCAAGGCGGCAAGCTCAAGGCGAAGAAAGAAATCCGCGTGGCTTCGCTGTTCAAGGAGGCCGCTCCGCAGTTCCTCAAAATGATCGTCGTGCACGAACTGGCGCACTTCAAGGAATCGGAGCACAACAAGGCGTTCTATAAGCTGTGCGAGCACATGCAGCCGGGGTATCACCAGTTGGAATTCGATCTGCGCGTCTATCTGACCTGGCGCGATCTGCAGTCTGCCGATCGATAGGCGGCCGCCGCAGCACATGGCGCTCGGTGCGCGTTAAGCTGCTTGCTCTCACACCCCAAAGGATCTGGCGATGGACGTCAGCAAGACCAAAAGCAGTTTCTATCGCCGTCTGTATGTGGCGTATCTGATCGACAGTGAAATCGCCGCGAGCGTACCGGCGCTCACCGAAGTCACTGGCATGCCGCGACGCACCGCGCAGGACACGATTGCGGCATTGGCCGATCTGGATATCGTCTGTGAGTTCGAACAGCTGGACGGCGCCCGCAATCATGCGGGCGGTTACCGGATTCGTGACTGGGGCGCAATCGACAAGCACTGGATCGAACGCAACGTGCAGCAGATCAAGGCGGTGTTGGGTTATCCCTGACGCCAAAGCGTTCGGCGCTCGCGTTGGAAAGTCGCGGGATCAGTCCAGATCCCGGCGCATGCCGATGTGCGGAATACCGTCTTCGACATAAACCTCACCCACCGGATTGAATCCGTAACGGCTGTAATAGCCTTGCAAGTGGGCTTGGGCGGACAGATAGATCGGCTGATCGGGCCACTTTCGCTCGGCATGATCCAGCGCCTGCACCATCAATTCGTGGCCCATCCCTTTGTTGCGCATCGAGGGTGCAGTGACCACCCGGCCGATGGTCACATCGCCGTCCTGTTGAATCGGGTCCAGCAGGCGCAGATAGGCAACCAGTTCATCGTTCTGCCATGCCATCAAATGGCAGGTGTCACCCAGCAGATCCTGGCCGTCGACGTCCTGGTACCAGCATTTCTGCTCGACCACGAAGACTTCTGCGCGCAGTTTCAAGATGGCGTACAACTCTTCCTTGCCAAGGTCGGTATGGTGTTTGCAAATCCAGTTGATAGACATGAAGCCGGCTCACGAAAAGAAATCCATGCCGGATACTAAACGCTTATGGGCGTCAGTCCAAAGTGGCCCGAAAAGGGCGGTCGTCGACGCGATTCCTACATTGCTCGAAATTCTTGAACTGCGGCACAAACATCGCCTTCATATAAGTTGTGGAAAGTGCCGAAGAGGTCTTCAATGGAGGCCACTTGCTATTGCCGTAGTCGCTTTTCTGCCGGGCTGATCAACGTGCCCGTCGCTCGCATCAGGGATGTCACCGTGCCGCGTTATCGCAGCTGAAAATTGCAGGCAATCCGTCTGCCTAAGGATCTTGAGCATGCCGCGTTTGCTTCGAGCCATGGCCTTGCTGGGAATGCTGCTGATCGCGGATCAGGCATTGGCGCAAAAGCTGCGTCTGGCCGGCGACGCCTGGGCCCCTTACTCGGATACCTCGCTGCTCAAGGGAGGGCTTTCCACTGACCTGATCCAGACCGCATTTGCCCGCGCCGGTTACGCCACCGAATATGAACAGGTGCCTTGGGCCAGAGCTGTACACGGAGTGAGCGAGGGGCGGTACGACGTGCTGATCAACGCTTGGTACAGCGAGGATCGCACCTTGATCGGGCAGTTTTCGCAGGCGTACCTGATCAACCGGTTGCGTTTCATCAAGCGCAAGGACGCCAACGTCGATTTTCAAGACCTCGTTCAGCTGCATCCACATTCCATCGCAGTGGTGCGCGGCTACGCTTATTCGCCTGAATTCGATGCCGATGCTCTGCTCAAGAAAGTCCCGGTGGCAAGCTTTTCTACCGCCGTGCGCATGCTGGTGGCGGGCAGGGTAGAACTCACTGTGGAGGATGAATACGCGGCGCGGTTCGCGCTCAGTCACGAGCCGGCAGAGGTGCGGGACAGCGTCGAATTCCTGCCCCGCTCACTGAGTGAAAACAGCCTGCACATTCTCGTCAGCCTGAAACATCCCGATCACGAGAAAATTGTCGCGGCCTTCGACAAGGCCATCGCCGCCATGAAAGCCGATGGCTCCTACGACACGCTCTTCAAGCTGCACGGTCTGTGATTGCAGGTTCTTTCACAGGCTCTTTGATCAAATGCGCCGCCAGCGTTCTCAGCGGACCGAGCTGGCGACAGATCAGCGCGAGCTGAGTCTGCACCAGACGCTGCCCCTCATCGATCTCTTCCGGCATTTGCTCAAGCTCGGTGGCCAGCGCTTCTTCTGCATCGCTGTGCACGGCCACCGGCTCGCGCATGGCCAGGCTCTGGGCAATCTCGTCGATGCTCGACGCCAGACTCGCGCCAGCCCCTTCGATCAACTGCTCGCGTACTTCGCTGGGCAATTGGGTTTCCCGGTGCGCGCCAAGTCCCGACAGATAGCTCAGCAGCGTGTGTGAGAGCACCAGAAAGCGGAAGCCCACATCGGCTTCCTTGCGGAAATGGCCCGGCTCCATGAGCATGTTCGCCAGCGTCGTCGAGAGCGCGGCGTCAGCGTTGTGGGCGTTGCGTCGGGCGAGGCGATAGGCCAGATCGTCGCGTTTGCCCTGCGCGTACTGCTGCATGATCTGGCGCAGATAGATGCTGTTGCAGGACAGCGTATTGGCCAGCACCTTGTTGAGCCTGCGACCTTGCCAGTCGGGCAGGAACAGGAACACCGCAAGACCCGCGATCAGGCTGCCCAGCAGCGTATCCATCAGCCGCGGCAGGAACAGGCCGTAGCCGTTGCCGACCTGATTGAAGCAGAACAGGATCATCACCGTGATCGCCGCGGTCGACAGGGTGTAGCGCGTGGTGCGATTGACGAAGAACACAACCCCGGCAAGCACTGCGCACATCGATTGCAGCACCGGCGTGGTGATCAGGTCGAACAGAATCCAGCCCGCCGTGAGGCCGATCGCCGTGCCGATGATGCGTTGCCCGAGCTTGCGCCGGGTTGCACCGTAGCTTGGCTGGCAGACGAACACCGTGGTCAGGATGATCCAGTAGCCCTGCGAAGGATGAATCAGATGCACCATGATGTAGCCGATCACCAGCGCCAGCGGCAGACGCAGCGCGTGGCGGAACAGCAGCGACGTGGGCGTCAGCTGCAGGCGCAGCCGGGTCCAGACATCCTTGAGGTTACGCGGCGAGCGGTCGAGCAGGCTGCTGTCAGTCGCATCGGCCAGGGCATCGGGATTACTGGCATCGCTGAGCAGGCGGTCCAGCGTGCCCAGGTTGTTCGCCAGTGCACGCAGGGAGCGAAGCAGGCCGCGCCAGGCGGGATTGCTTTGAATGCGCAGGTGTTCGAGGGACGCGCGCAGGTCGTCGAGCGCGTGGGCGAAACTGTCGTCGTAGATGAACGGCTGGCGCAACTGAATGGAAATCGACAGATCGCGGCAGGCATTGCCTTGCTGGCGCAGCAGGCGCTGACAGCGGAACAGCACGTCGCTGTGGAAGAAGGCCTCGGCCAGCGAGTTATAGGGATAGTGCGACGAGCTGGCGCGCTCATGGATGTCCTGGGCGAGGAAGTACAGCTTCAGGTAACGACTGACCTTTGAGCCGGGACGACCACTGCCGACGCGGTTGAGGATGATTTCCTTGGTGACGTTGAGCGCAGCGACGACCTTACCGTTCTGTTTCGCCAGTTCCAGACGTTTGGCCTCGACATCCAGCGTACGAATAGGCTCGAACAGGTCGGACTTGAGCTTGAGGTACAGGCCGAGCTCGCGAAACAGCCGCGCCAGCGCTTGCTGCACCGGCTGGTTGGAGAACAGCATCTGCCACAACACCGACAGCAGGCCGTACCACGCGGCGCCAGCCACCAGCAGCATCGGCTCATGCCAGAAATCCGTGACTTCGCCTCCGCGCTGATCCACGCCGATCATGGTGTAGACCGAGAGAATCAACGTGGCGTAGGCGATGGCGCCGTAACGCTCACCCAGAGCGCCCAGCATGGTCAGGCAGAACGCCGCCAGGGCGAACGCGCAGATGAAGACGACGGGGTAGGGGAACAGCAGCTCCACGGAGAGTGCTGCGATGCTGAAGCACACCAACGTCACGGCCAGCGCGTTCAGGCGGCCTTGCCAGCTGTCGTCAGTCTCGGACAGTGCGCTGGCGATGACCCCGAGGAAAAGCGGGATCAGCAGCGACATTTCGTTCTGGTACCAACACAGCGCCATGCTGCCGGTCAGCGCGATGAACACCCTGACGCTGTAGGAGAATTTGTCCAGCGCCCACAGGCGGCGGAAGGTATTGCGCAACGATTTCGATGCCATGAACGCTGACGGCCCTGTTCGCGATTGATTCTGCTGACGGATATGTACAGCGCCGGATGCGCGCTGTACATCCGCTGAGCAAAATTTATTCCGCGAGCCTGGTGGCAAGTTGTCGCTCGAGCACACAACGGTGGGAGTGAGCCGACTGTCTTTAACGCCCCCTTTCGACCCGTGGCGTGACACCCGACGCCTTCCCGGCCGAAGTCTGTCCTACGAAAGGCTCGCAGCGTCTGGAGGACCGGTTTCAGCCGGGAAGAGGCTGGTGCGGGCTGTCGAGATGCGGGTTGCTGCGTTGTCAGCCCAAAAGGTGAACGTCAGACAAACTGCGCTGCCGCGTACGCGGACGCCCAGGCCCACTGGAAGTTGAAGCCACCGAGATGACCGCTGACATCCAGCACTTCGCCGATAAAGTACAGCTTGGGCGATTTCAGCGATTCCATGGTTTTGGAAGACACTTCGCGCGTATCGATGCCGCCCAGCGTGACCTCTGCGGTGCGATAACCTTCGGTGCCCGCCGGCACCACCTGCCAGTTCGACAGCTTCCCGGCGATGTCGGCAAGCTCGGCGTGGGTGTACTGCTTCATGGGCCTGGACACGAACCACTGCTCGGCAATCAGGTTGGCCATCTTTTTCGTGAACAGCTCGCCCAGCAATGTCTTCAGCTCGCTGTTCGGGCGCTCCGCTTGCTGAGTGCCCAGCCATTCATGAGCGTCGTGATCGGGCAGCAGATTGATTTCCACCGTATCGCCCGGGTTCCAGAACGATGAGATCTGCAGAATGGCTGGCCCGCTCAGGCCACGATGCGTAAACAGGATGTTCTCGCGAAAGCTGGTGTCGTTGCAGCTCACCAGACAATCGACCGACGTGCCGGACAGTTCGGTGCACAGCTCTTTGAGCTGGTCGGTAATGGTAAATGGCACCAGCCCGGCGCGGGTCGGCAGCAGGGTGTGGCCGAATTGCTTGCCGACCTGATAACCGAAACCGGTTGCGCCCAGCGTCGGGATCGACAGCCCGCCGGTGGCGATGACCAGAGATTCGCAGTTGATGGCACCCAGCGTGGTTTCCAGCCGATAACCGCTTTCGGTCTTCTCGATGGTCTGCACGGAGGTGTCCATGTGCAGGCTCACCCCGGCGTCATCGCATTCGCTGAGCAGCAGGCCAAGGATGTCGCTCGACTTGTTATCGCAGAACAGCTGGCCGAGTTTCTTCTCGTGGTACGGCACGCCGTGCTTGCCCACCAGCGCGATGAAGTCCCATTGGGTATAGCGCGCCAGCGCCGACTTGCAGAAGTGCGGGTTCTGCGACAGGAAGTTGGCTGGCTCGGTGTACATGTTCGTGAAGTTGCACCGCCCGCCGCCCGACATAAGAATTTTCTTGCCGGGTTTATTGGCGTGATCGATCAGCATGACCTTGCGGCCGCGGTTGGCAGCTGTGAATGCGCACATCAAACCTGCGGCGCCGGCGCCGATGATCACAACGTCAGTAACGGGCAAAGCGGTGTCCTCTGGGGGAATATCGAAACATGATCGTTCCCACGCTCTGCGTGGGAATGCCGTCCCGGACGCTCTGCGTCCAGGCGACGCGGTGCGTCGCACAATGCGTTCCCACGCAGAGCGTGGGAACGATCAGGGGGTATTCAGGTGGTTTTAGAGAATCCGCACCCGCAACGACTTGCCCTTGATCTTGCCGTTGTTCAGGCGATCCAGTGCCTGTTTGGCGATGCTGCGCTCAACGGCCACGTAGGCCTGGAAATCGAAGATCGCGATCTTGCCGACTTGGGCGCCGGGAATCCCCGCTTCGCCGGTCAGTGCGCCGAGAATGTCGCCAGGGCGCAGCTTGTCCTTGCGACCCGAGCCAATGCACAGCGTTGTCATCGGCGGGAGCAGCTTGCCGCCCTCTTTGCGCGTCAACTGATCGTATTGCTGCCAGTTCAGCGGCGCCTTCTGCAGTTCTTCGACAGCCCGCGCACGCTGGCTTTCACCTGGCGCAACGAGGCTGACCGCGATACCGGTCTCGCCTGCACGGCCGGTACGGCCTACGCGGTGAATATGGATTTCGGAGTCACGGGCCAGCTCGACGTTGATCACCATGTCCAGGGCATCGATATCCAGGCCGCGAGCGGCCACGTCAGTCGCCACCAATACAGACGTGCTTCGGTTGGCGAACATCGCCAATACCTGATCGCGATCGCGCTGCTCCAGATCGCCGTGCAGGCCGACTGCCGACATGCCTTTGGCGCACAGGTGATCGACCACTTCCTGAACCTGTTGTTTGGTGAAACAGAACGCCACGCAGGATTGTGGACGGAAATGGTCGAGAACCTTCACCACCGCTTCCAGACGTTGCTCGGGCGCGATTTCATAGAAAATCTGCTCGATCTGGCTATCGGCATGCAGCGCCTCGACCTTCACGGTCTGCGGATCGCGCATGAATTTGGAGGCCAGTTGCTTGATGCCGACCGGGTAAGTGGCCGAGAACAGCAAGGTCTGACGACGCTCAGGCGTCTGCTCGATGATGTCGGCGATGGCGTCGTAGAAGCCCATGTCGAGCATGCGGTCGGCTTCGTCGAGAACCAGTGTGTTCAGGCCATCCAGCACCAGCGAGCCCTTGCGAAGGTGCTGCTGGATGCGGCCGGGTGTGCCAACGATGATGTGCGCGCCATGCTCCAGCGAGCCGATCTGCGGGCCGAAAGGCACGCCGCCGCAGAGGGTGAGCACCTTGATGTTGTCTTCGGACCGGGCCAGACGACGAATTTCCTTGGCCACTTGATCGGCCAGTTCTCGTGTCGGGCACAGCACCAGTGCCTGGCAGCCGAAGTAGCGCGGGTTGATCGGGTTCAGCAGGCCGATGCCGAAGGCCGCGGTCTTGCCAGAGCCGGTCTTGGCCTGGGCGATCAGGTCCATGCCCTTGAGAATCACCGGCAGGCTCTGCGCCTGAATCAGCGTCATCTGGGCATAACCAAGGGACTCCAGGTTAGCCAGCATGGCGGCGGAAAGGGGCAGCGTGTTGAAAGCGGTGTTAGTCACGGAACGGGCCTGCAAAACAAAATGTCGCGCAGTGTATCAGGTCGCAGGCCCCGGCTTGGGGCTGGGGGCGATAAATGGTGAGGGAATCGGTGTGCAGGCCTCGGCAGTCTGCCGGGCACAAAACCTGTAGGAGTGAGCTTGCTCGCGAATGCTGAGTCTCAGCCACCGAAGCTGCGGCGGATGTACCGGCCTCTCGCGAGCAAGCTCGCTACTACAGGTGATCGTTGTTACCCCGGACGTGCATCACGCCTCGATCTCAGGCTCGGTCTGTGGCTTGCGCGGCGGGTTTTCCGGGGGCATGCGTGGTGACAGTTGCAGGAAGATCGAAGCAGCCAGCATCGCCAGCACACCCACGCAAAGGAACGTCAGCTGGAAGGCGCCCAGCACACTGCTGACCTCGCCTGTCGACACGTCATCGGTGAAACCACCCAGCAACGCCGCCGCACACGCCACGCCAAGGCTCAGCGACAGCTGCGCCACCACCGACAGCAGGCTGTTACCGCTGGCGGCGCTGGCGTCGTCCAGGTCAATGAGCGTCACCGCGTTCATCGCCGAGAATTGCAGCGAGTTGACGCCGCCCAACAGCGCCAGATGAATCAGCAGAAACCAGTAAGGCGTGTCGGCGCTCACCAGCGCCATGCTCGCCAGCAAGATGCCCAGCAACAGGGTGTTGCCGGTCAATACGATGCGGTAGCCCAGTCGCTCGATGGCCCTCGTCGCCAGCGGCTTGGCAAACATCGCCGCCAGTGCCAGCGGGATCATGCTCATCCCGGCGTGGGACGGCGAATAACCTAAGGCGACTTGCAGCATCAGCGGCACGAGAAACGGCAAAGCGCCGCTGCCCAGGCGGGCGAACAGGTTCCCCATGATGCCCACCGCGAAACTGCGCGTGCGGAACAGCGAGGCAGAGAACAGCGGCGCCTCGACATGGCCCGCGCGCAGCCAGTACGCCGCCAGACAAGCCATTCCGCCGAACAGCAGCATCACGACGCGCAGGTGCGGCAGATGCAGTTCACCCAGACCTTCCAGGGCGATGGTGATCAGCACCATCGATGCGCCGAACAGCCCGAAACCCACCAGATCGAAACGGGTGCGGCCGCCGCCTTGCAGATCGGGGATGAACTTGCGCACGGCGAAGCAGCCCAGAATCCCGACCGGAATATTGATCAGAAAAATCCAGTGCCAGCTCAGGTATTCCACCAGCCAGCCGCCGACCGTCGGACCCAGCAGCGGGCCGAGCAGCGCAGGCATGGTGATGAAACTCAGGATGCGCACCAGTTCGGTTCGCGGATAGGCACGCAGCACGATGAGCCGCCCGACCGGCATCATCAAGGCACCGCCCAGGCCTTGTACGACGCGGGCGGCGACCAGCATGCCAAGTGAGTTGGACGCCGCGCACAGCAATGAACCGAAGCTGAACAACAGAATGGCGCTGAAGAATATGCGCTTGATGCCAAAACGGTCGGAGATCCAGCCCGAGGCTGGAATCAGCAGCGCGATGGTCAGCATGTACGCGATGATCACCGACTGCATGCGCAGCGGATCTTCCGACAGCGAACCTGCCATCGAAGGCAGGGCGGTGTTGAGAATCGTGCCGTCCAGACTCTGCATGAAAAAGGCGATGGCGATGACCCAAGGCATCCAGCGCAAGGTTCGGGCGTCCAACTGCGGCGTCGAGGTCGGCATATGAAGTTCGAGGTCCTTTTGTGTCGATCATTGCAGGCGTGAGCTTGCTCAAGCCTGCATGGATTGCGTCTGGCTACAGCGTCAGTGTCAGCTTGCTGATCAACGCTCCCGGCAGCAGATTCGAGGCTGTCTGACGTTGACTGTAGGTACTCGTCGACAGGATGAGTTCCCTTTGCGCGGTCAATTGTTCCAGCGAGTCGCCCAGCAGGCTGAAGATACTGTCGTCGAAACGCATGGTGCTGACCGGTGCCTTGATCTTGCCGTCTTCGACCCAGAAGGTTGCAAAGCGGGTCATGCCGGTCATGCGCCCGGCGTTGCGGTCGGAGAAATTCAGGTACCAGAGGTTGCTGATGTACAGCCCGGTACCAAGCGCCTTGAGCACGTCGTCCAGCGCCAGCGCGCCACCGTTCATGCTCAGCGCGCTGGGCGACTCGCCCCAGCCTGCGCCGTTGGCGACAAGGCCATATTCGGCAGCGCTGCGGGAATCGATCAGCCGGTCTCTGGCGATGCCATCCGCCACCAGCGACAGATCGGAGCGCCGATACCCTTCGCCGGAAAACGCCGGCGACAACGACCCGGTCACCTGCTCGTCCAGACTCACCAGAGGGCTCAACGCGGCATGAGCGTCGTACAACCGTTGCAGCGGACTGGTTTTGTTGGCCAGCGACTGGGCAGAAAAGCCGCCCCAGCAGAGCATGCCGATGACTTCCTCCAGCGCAGCCGGAGCGAGATAGGCGCGGTATTGGCCGGGCGCAAGCTTGTGCGCCGGGCGACCGAGAAATTCAAGTTGCTCGCGGGCCAGCGCAAAGCGGCGGGTAAATGCCTCGTCGTCCCATTGGTGACCGGCGTAGTTGGCTTTCACCGCCTGGCCGTTTTCATGAAACAGGGACCAGTCGAAGTTGAAGCTGTTGGCCTGATGCCAGCCCAGCGCGCCGCTGGAACTGGCGAAACCCCGGTAGATCGGACCTGCCGCATAGATGCCGACCAGATCGAGCCCTTCGCCGAGTTGCGCGATGCGGTCCACCACCTGCGCGCTGTCCGGCAGCGGCGTGTCTTGCACGTTGCTGCTGTGCCACGGCTCGTCGTTGAGCGACAGATAAGGATCTTGCGGCAGGAGCGTCAGGGTTTCGCGCAGTTGCTCGAGCGCTTGCTTCAAACGCTGTTGATCCACGTCGCTTTCGCCTGACAGCGTCAGGTCCAGATTGGCGTGGCGACCGTCGGCGATCAGCTTGAAATAGACGCTGGCCTGCTGCACATGCCCCGCCTGCCTGACCTTGCCTTGGTTGAAACGGATGAAATCCGACGCTTCGGCGTTGTAGCTGAGCGTGAAGCGCTCTTCGGATGTGATGGCAGCGCTCAACCCGTCGGCGAGTGCATGGAATTGATCTTGATGGGACATCAGGCGTCACCTCCGAAAACGTCGACATTGGCGAATACGCAGGCTGGCGAAGCGTGGCCCACGCGAACCACATGATTGGGCTCGCCCTTGCCGCAGTTCGGC
>Ga0213836_100499_pt1 | contig 31433 bp, 29 predicted proteins | sample SWPATP03_FD_160578 | JGI IMG/M metagenome (GOLD analysis project Ga0213836, IMG submission 160578) | Coastal seawater microbial communities from Marineland, Florida, United States - SWPA TP0 #3 | ecosystem: Environmental > Aquatic > Marine > Coastal | place: USA: Florida | collected 2016-08-05
CATGAAACGCTTGATCGTGCGGTGGGCGTTAAAACCTTCCGGAATGGTCGAAAGCTTGCGACCGATCTCTCTCAGATCCTTGATCGGCATCGCGGTCTTGCCACGACGCTGCTCGTCGGCATTGTCGGCGGAACGCAGGCCGGACCACTGGCCGTCAAGCCAGTCGGCCTTGTTCGGCTTGTAGCTCTGGCCGGCCTCGAACTCTGTTTCGAGATTGGCGCGCCAGTCGGCCTTCATCTTCTCGAATTCGCCTTCGGTGATGACACCTTCGCCGATCAGACGTTCGGCATAGATCTCCGCCACGGCCTTGTGCGCGCGGATGACCTTGTACATCTTCGGCTGCGTGAACGCAGGCTCGTCGCCTTCGTTATGGCCGAACCGGCGGTAGCAGAACATATCAACCACGACCGGCTTGTGGAACTTCATCCGGTATTCGATGGCGATCTTGGCCGCGTAGACGACCGCTTCCGGATCGTCGCCGTTGACGTGGAAGATCGGTGCCTCGATCATCTTGGCAACGTCCGACGGATAAGGCGACGAACGCGAGAATCCAGGGTTGGTGGTAAAGCCGATCTGGTTGTTGATGATGACATGCATCGTGCCGGCCACGCGGTGGCCGCGCAGACCCGACAGGCCGAGGATTTCGGCAGTGACGCCCTGGCCGGCAAAGGCCGCATCGCCGTGCAGCAGCAGCGGCAGAACCTTGGCGCGCTCGGACAGCGGAATGATGTTGTCCTTGTCCCAGACCTTGGTCAACATGTCCTGCTTGGCGCGGGCCTTGCCCATGACGACAGGGTTGACGATTTCCAGGTGAGACGGGTTGGCGGTCAGCGACAGGTGAACCTTGTTGCCGTCAAATTCACGGTCCGACGAAGCACCCAGATGGTATTTCACGTCGCCCGAACCCTCGACTTCGTCGGGCTTGAACGAACCGCCCTTGAACTCGTGGAACACGGCGCGATGCGGCTTGCCGAGGACGTTGGTCAAGACGTTCAGACGACCGCGGTGGGCCATGCCGAGGATGACTTCCTCGAGGCCTTCCTGACCCCCGCGCTTGATGATCTGCTCCAGCGCCGGGATGAGCGATTCACCGCCATCCAGGCCGAAACGCTTGGTGCCCTTGAAGCGCACGTCGAGGAACTGCTCGTAGCCTTCGGCTTCGACCAGCTTCGAAAGGATTGCCTTCTTGCCTTCAGGCGTGAACGTGACGCCCTTGGCAGGACCTTCGATACGCTCCTGGATCCAGCCCTTTTCCTCGGGGTTGGACATGTGCATGAATTCGACGCCGATGGTCGAGCAATAGGTGCGCTCGAGGATCTCGATCATTTCGCGAACGGACGCGTATTCAAGGCCGAGAACGTTGTCGATAAAGATCTTGCGATCGTAATCGCTCTCTTCGAAGCCGTAGGACTTCGGCGAAAGCTCGTTGTAATCGTCGACGGGGCTCGCGATCCCGAGCGGATCGAGCTTGGCATGAAGGTGGCCGCGCATGCGGTAGGCACGGATCATCATGATGGCGCGCACGCTGTCGCGGGTCGCCTGCAGAACGTCGGTCTGCTGCACCGGCTGGCCGGTCACTGCGGCGGATGCTTCCGCCTTCGCCTTGACCTTAGTCTCGATCGCCTTTTCGACGATCGGCCAGTTGCCGTCGAGTGCCGAGATCAGATCGCCATTGGCGGGGATCGGCCAGTTCGAACGTTTCCAGGAGGCGCCCTGCGCGGCCTTCCTGACATCTTCGGGGCTGTCTGCCAGCGCCTTGAAGAAGGCCTGCCATTCCTCGGAAAGCGACGTTGGATCACTTTCGTAGCGCCCATAGAGCTGCTCGATATAGGCAGCGTTCGCACCATCGAGGAAAGACGTGATGAGGAACTGTTCGTTGGCTTCTTGCCGTGCCATTGCTTCCCGCGGGCGCCGCGCCCGCCTCCTGACCTGATCGGCACCGGATGAATTGACCGGAAACCGCATTCTCTGACGTATGGCTCGATACCGCTGCGAGCGGCGCCGCTCTTTAGTAGACCTACCTCGGGTAGACCTACCCTTGAGCGACTTACCCGCAGGTCGCATGCAGCACCCCCGCGGGTCATTTGATGTCTGGTCCATCGCCGTCTATCTATCGGCGATGGGTAACCTTTATGTGGCGTTAGCCCTTGAGGACTTCAACCAGCGTCGTGCCGAGACGTGCCGGTGAAGGCGAAACCTTGATACCGGCTGCTTCCATGGCAGCGATCTTGGATTCCGCATCGCCCTTGCCGCCGGAAACGACAGCACCGGCATGGCCCATGGTGCGACCCTTCGGAGCGGTCCGGCCGGCGATGAAGCCTGCCATCGGCTTCTTGCGGCCCTTCTTGGCTTCGTCGATCAGGAACTGTGCCGCTTCTTCTTCAGCCGAGCCGCCGATTTCGCCGATCATGATGATCGACTGCGTGGCTTCGTCTGCGAGGAACATTTCCAGGATGTCGATGAACTCGGTGCCCTTGACCGGGTCGCCGCCGATGCCGACAGCCGTCGTCTGGCCGAGGCCTTCGTTGGATGTCTGGAATACGGCTTCGTAAGTAAGCGTGCCGGAGCGCGACACGATACCGACCGAACCCTTGCGGAAGATCGAGCCCGGCATGATGCCGATCTTGCATTCTTCCGGCGTTAGAACGCCCGGGCAGTTCGGGCCGAGCAGGCGCGAGTTGGAACGGTCGAGGCGGGCCTTGACGCGAACCATGTCCATGACCGGAATGCCTTCGGTGATACAGGTGATGAACGGGATCTCGGCTTCGATCGCCTCGATGATCGCGTCAGCTGCGCCGGCCGGCGGAACGTAGATCACGGACGCATCGGCGCCGGTCTTTTCCTTGGCTTCGGCAACGGTCGCATAGATCGGCAGGCTTTCGCCCTTCGAACCGGTCCAGGTTTCGCCACCCTTCTTCGGATGGATACCGCCGACCATCTGCGTGCCGTAGTAAGCAAGCGCCTGTTCGGTGTGGAATGTACCGGTCTTGCCGGTCAGGCCCTGAACCAGGACCTTGGTATTCTTGTTAACGAGAATAGACATTATCAGGTCCCCAAATTAGGCTTTGATCGCCGCGACGATCTTCTTGGCAGCATCGTCGAGATCGTCAGCAGCCGTGATCGCAAGACCCGATTCGTTGAGGATCTTCTTGCCCAGCTCGACATTGGTGCCTTCGAGGCGCACGACGAGCGGAACTTTGAGGCCGACTTCCTGAACCGCTGCGACAACGCCTTCGGCGATGACGTCGCACTTCATGATGCCGCCGAAGATGTTGACGAGGATGCCCTCGACCTTCGGGTCAGCCGTGATGATCTTGAAGGCAGCCGCGACCTTCTCCTTGCCGGCGCCACCGCCAACGTCGCAGAAGTTTGCAGGCTCTTTGCCGTACAGCTTGATGATGTCCATCGTCGCCATCGCGAGACCGGCACCGTTGACCATGCAGCCGATGTTGCCGTCGAGCGCCACGTAAGCGAGGTCCCACTTGGACGCTTCGATTTCCTTGGCGTCTTCTTCCGACTCGTCGCGCAGCGCCTTGACGTCGTCATGGCGGAAGATCGCGTTGCCGTCGAACGACATCTTGGCATCGAGAACGCGCAGATGATCGTCCTTCATGACGATCAGCGGGTTGATCTCGAGGAGCGCCATGTCCTTCTCGTTGAAGGCCTTGTAGAGCAGCGGGAACAGCGACTTCGCATCTTCCGCAGCAGCACCCGACAGCTCAAGCGCCGAAGAGATCGCAGCGATGTCTGCTTCAGTCACGCCGGCTTCCGGATCGATCGCGATCGTGTGGATCTTCTCGGGCGTGTCGTGAGCGACAGCTTCGATGTCCATGCCGCCTTCGGTCGAAACGACGAAGGCAACGCGACCAACCGAGCGGTCGACGAGCAGCGAGCAGTAGAGTTCGCGGGCAATGTCTGCGCCATCTTCGATATAGAGGCGGTTGACCTGCTTGCCGGCATCGCCGGTCTGCGCGGTCACCAGCGTGTTGCCGAACATTTCCTTGGCATGGCTCTTGGCTTCATCGATCGAGAAAGCCAGGCGAACGCCGCCCTTGGCGTCCGGTCCGAGTTCCTTGAACTTGCCCTTGCCGCGACCACCTGCGTGGATCTGGCTCTTGACCACGTAGAGCGGACCCGGCAGCTGCTTTGCAGCAGCTTCGGCTTCTTCTGCGGAGAAGATTGCAACACCTTCCGCAACCGGTGCGCCGAAACCCTTCAGGAGGGCCTTGGCCTGATATTCATGAATGTTCATCGAGGTATCCTTAAATCCGTGCGCCCGAAGGCGATTACTTCAGCGCAGGCGCGATATTGATGCAGGCTTCGCAGAGAGCCGAAACAGCGCCGACCGACTTCGCGAAGGCAGCTTCTTCGTCCTTGTTGAATTCGACTTCGATGATCCGCTCGATGCCACCGGCACCGATGATCGTGGGAACGCCGACATACATGTCCTTCACGCCGTACTGGCCGGACAGGTAAGCCGCGGCAGGCAGAACGCGCTTCTTGTCCTTGAGGAAGGATTCGGCCATCTCGATCGCCGATGCGGCGGGAGCGTAGTAGGCAGAACCGGTCTTCAGCAGGCCGACGATTTCTGCGCCACCGTCACGGGTGCGCTGGATGATTTCTTCGAGACGCTCGGCAGTGACCCAGCCCATCTTGACGAGATCGGTCAGCGGAACGCCGCCGACGGTCGAGTAGCGGGCGAGCGGCACCATCGTGTCGCCATGGCCACCGAGAACGAAGGCGGTGACGTCCTGGACGGAGACGTTGAACTCTTCCGACAGGAACAGGCGGAAACGAGCCGAGTCGAGCACGCCGGCCATGCCGACGACCATGTTCTTCGGCAGGCCGGAGAACTTCTGCAGCGCCCAGACCATCGCGTCGAGCGGGTTGGTGATGCAGATGACGAATGCGTTCGGGGCATATTTCTTGATACCGGCGCCGACCTGTTCCATCACTTTCAGGTTGATGCCGAGCAGATCGTCGCGGCTCATGCCGGGCTTGCGGGCAACACCGGCGGTGACGATGCAGACATCAGCGCCTTCGATGGCGGAATAGTCGCTGGCACCGGAAAGCTTGGCGTTGAAGCCTTCGACGGGACCGGACTGGGCAATATCGAGGCCCTTGCCCTGCGGGATGCCGTCAGCAATGTCGAAGAGGACGATGTCGCCCAGCTCCTTCAGGCTGGCAAGATGCGCCAGCGTGCCACCGATCATGCCCGAACCAATAAGTGCAATTTTCTTGCGCGCCATCGAAAAGCTTCCTCTCAAGACTTTACCTGCGTCAAGTCATAGCAGGTTCACGTGCGGCGCCACCGATAGCGCCATATCGGAAAAATCGCAATCGATTATTTCGGAGTGATATTTTTCAATCGGTTAGATATCAATTACCTTACGTAAACGTAAGAACTTCTGTCATGAAAGTGTCAGGCTTCTTGACGCTTTGCGTTGTGCAGAGCGAGGTAATCGGTGCTCCGCATCTCCCAGAGACGGGAGATTGTTCGATCGAACTCGAACCCCTCGGTGCCGCGCTTCTCCAACAAAAGCTGATCCGGTTCGCTCGCGGCGGAGACATAGAGTCTGACCGAATGGTCGTAGAACGCATCGACGAGATTGATGAAGCGCTTGGTTGCGTTGCGCCTTTCGGGTCCTAGCTGAGGGACGTGCTCGATGAAGACAGCGTCAAAGCGATCGGCGATCGCCAGATAGTCAGACGCGCCTAGCGGTTTTTCACACAAGTCCGAGAAGCTGAACCGTGCAGCCCGGCCGGACGCCAGCGGCACCTTGATGGTGCGACCTTTCATCGGCAACTCGACAGGGCTCGCCTTCTCGCCGTCGATCACCTGATGCCAGGTGTTTTCGATCGCGAGATCCGCCTGGGGGCTGAGAGGCGTCACATAGACGGGCAGGCTCGCCAGCTTCTGCATCCGGTAGTCTGTTGGCGAGTCCAGCGTGACGACATCCACGTAGCGGCCGAGCAGCGCGATGAACGGCGTGAACAGACCGCGGTTGAGGCCATCCCTGTAGAGATCGTCGGGGGCTACGTTCGATGTCGCGACGAGAACGCATCCAAGGCCGAACAATTCCGTGAACAGACGTGCAAGGATCATAGCATCAGTGATATCGGTCACCGAGAATTCGTCGAAGCAGAGAAGTTCCGCTTCTGCGAACAGGGCCGCAGCGATTGGCGGCACCGGATCTGCCTGTTTCGTCTCGCCGCGTTTCAGCTTTTGACGGTGCTCGTGGATACGTCCATGCACGTCAGCCATGAATTCGTGAAAGTGCAGACGCCGCTTTTTTGCGATGGATGCCTTCTTGAAGAACATGTCCATCAGCATGGTCTTGCCGCGACCGACGCTGCCATGCACATAAAGCCCGCGGATTTCCCGCGGCTTGCCGCCACCGCGGGCAAACAGCCAGCCGAGAGCACTCGTCTTCTTGGCTGGCTTCGTGTCTCTGAAGCATTTGAGTATGTGGTCGAGCTTGGCGGCCACCTGCATCTGCGCAGTGTCCGGCGTCAGCACCCCGGACGCCGCCAGTGCCTTCAGCTCTTCACCGACGCTTGATGTGTAGTCCGGGATCGGCTCCACCCTGCCGCCTCCGCAGACCGTTTACCGGCTGAGACCGAGAGGCTGGCCCGAATTGGTGGTGCCGTCGAAACGGGTATCGCCGCTCTTGTAGACGCGGCCGATGACGTCGCCGGCGCGGTTCTTGAACTGAACCATCTTGCCCGACACTTCCCACGAACCCATCGTCGTCAGTTCGCCGGAGCAGCCACGGGTGCCGCCGCGCGATCCGCTGCCGAGATTGGTGAGCGTCAGGAACATGTCGCAGGACGAGCCGCCATTGGCAACGCGCCAGTTGCCGACCATCTGCTGCTTGGTAATATCGAGAGCATTGGCAGGCGCCGCAGCATTCGGATCGACGGATGCCATCTGCTGGCCACCCTGAGGCGCCGTCGGATATTGGGCTGCACCACCCGGAGGTGGAAGCTGGCCGCCCTGCACACCCTGAACAGGCTGTGCCTGAAGCGGCGCGGGCCGGGAGGGCTGTGCTGGCAGATCAGCGTAAGGGGAGGTATTGGACGTCCTCTGGCAACCGGCAAGAGCCAGCGCAAGAACAACGCCTGTCGCCACATATCTGAACTGCATCACAAAACTCCTGCTTTCAGCCGCATCTCTGCATGGAACTGATCCATTCAATTGAGACGGAATTACCGTAAAAGGACTTAGTTAATCAAGTCATACCGGCGCTATTTGGCGAAGGCACGACAACTGTCACGATTACGCGAGCTGTTTTAATCGAAAAATCCCGACCGTGCGTCTGCAGGGTCGGGATACTGTAAGGTTTTACTAGACGCGGCGCTCGACCATCATCTTCTTGATTTCGGCAATCGCCTTGGCAGGGTTCAGACCCTTCGGGCAGGTCTGCGCGCAGTTCATGATCGTGTGGCAGCGATAGAGCCGGAACGGATCCTCGAGGTTGTCGAGGCGCTCGCCCTTGGCTTCGTCTCTGGAGTCGATCAGCCAGCGATAGGCCTGAAGCAGAACAGCCGGACCGAGATAGCGGTCGCCGTTCCACCAGTAGCTGGGACAGGATGCCGAGCAGCAGGCGCAGAGAATGCACTCGTAGAGACCGTCGAGTTTCTGACGGTCGTCGTGGCTCTGCTTCCATTCCTTGGCAGGCGTCGGCGAGACGGTCTTCAGCCAGGGCTCGATCGAGCGGTGCTGGGCGTAGAAGTTTGTCAGATCCGGAACCAGGTCCTTGACCACAGGCATATGCGGCAGCGGATAGACTTTGACCGTTCCCTTCACGTCATCCATGCCCTTGGTGCAGGCAAGCGTGTTGGTGCCGTCGATGTTCATCGCGCAGGAACCGCAAATGCCTTCGCGGCACGAACGGCGCAGTGTCAGCGTCGGGTCGATATTGTTCTTGATGTAGAGAAGACCATCGAGAACCATCGGGCCGCAATCGTCGATATCGATGTAGAACGTATCGATGCGCGGGTTCTGGCCGTCATCCGGGCTCCAGCGGTAGACGCGGTATTCTCGGACGTTCGTGGCACCATCCGGCTTTGGCCAGACCTTGCCTTCGGTCATCTGGGAATTCTTGGGCAGAGCGAGTTCAACCATGTTCCAGTTTCCTCAGATCAATACACGCGCGCTTTCGGCTCGATCTTGTAAGGATCGATGCCGTCGGCGATCAGGTCCGTGTGGACCGGGCGATAGTCGAGCTTCACGTCGCCCGCGTCGTTGACCCAGGCAAGCGTATGCTTGCGCCAGGTCACGTCGTCGCGGCCGGAAAACGCGCCGTCCGTATAGTCCTCGCGTGCGTGAGAACCGCGGCTTTCCTTGCGCGCTTCGGCGCCGTAGACCGTGGTGATCGCGTTCGCCATCAGGTTATGCAGTTCGAGCGTTTCGACGAGATCCGAGTTCCAGATCATCGAATGGTCGGTGACCTTCACGTCGCGCATTTCGCCCCAGATTGCCGACATGCGCTTGCAACCGGATTCCAGCGACTCCTGTGTGCGGAACACGGCGGCATCATCCTGCATGGTGCGCTGCATCTTGTCGCGCAGGATCGCCGTCGGCGTGGAGCCGCTGGCGTGGCGCAGGCTGTCGAAGCGGTCCATGATCTTGTCGCAGGCGGCCGTGTTCAATGCCGGGATTGGTCCGACGCGGTCGATCACCTGGCCGGCGCGGATGGCGGCGGCACGACCGAACACGACGAGATCGATCAGCGAGTTGGAGCCGAGACGGTTTGCACCGTGCACCGACGCGCAACCGGCTTCACCCACGGCCATCAGGCCAGGCAGGATGCGTTCCGGATTGTTGCTGTCGGCATTCAGCACCTCACCCCAGTAATTGGTGGGAATGCCGCCCATGTTATAATGCACGGTCGGCAGAACAGGGATCGGCTCGCGCGTCACGTCGACGCCCGCAAAGATCTTGGCGCTTTCGGAAATGCCGGGAAGGCGTTCGTGCAGGACGGCCGGATCGAGATGGTCGAGATGCAGGAAGATGTGGTCCTTGTTCTTGCCGACGCCGCGACCTTCACGGATTTCCAGCGTCATGCAACGCGAGACCACGTCACGGGAGGCGAGATCCTTGGCGGATGGCGCATAGCGCTCCATGAAGCGTTCGCCCTCGGAATTCACGAGGTAGCCGCCTTCGCCGCGTGCACCCTCGGTGATGAGACAGCCCGAACCATAGATGCCGGTCGGGTGGAACTGGACGAATTCCATGTCCTGAAGAGGCATGCCGGCACGCGCCACCATGCCGCCACCGTCGCCGGTGCAGGTATGGGCAGAGGTTGCCGAGAAATAGGCGCGGCCGTAACCGCCGGTCGCCAGAACCACCATCTTGGCAGTAAAGCGATGGATCGTGCCGTCGTCGAGGTTCCAGGCAACGACGCCGGTGCAACGACCGTCATCGGACATGATCAGGTCGAGCGCGAAATACTCGATGAAGAATTCCGCATTGTGCTTCAGCGACTGGCCGTAGAGCGTGTGCAGGATGGCGTGGCCGGTACGGTCTGCAGCAGCGCAGGTGCGCTGCACCGGTGGGCCGGCACCGAAATTCTGCATGTGGCCGCCGAACGGGCGCTGATAGATCTTGCCTTCCTCGTTGCGCGAGAAAGGCACGCCGTAATGTTCGAGTTCGTAGACGGCCTTGGGCGCTTCCATGACCATGTACTGCATGGCGTCGACATCGCCGAGCCAGTCGGAACCCTTGACGGTGTCATAGAGGTGCCACTGCCACGAATCGGGCGTCATGTTCTGCAGCGAGGCGGCAATGCCGCCCTGTGCGGCGACGGTGTGCGAACGGGTCGGGAAGACCTTGGTGATGCAGGCCGTCTTGAAGCCCTGTTCGGCCATGCCGAGCGTGGCGCGCAATCCTGCACCGCCGGCACCCACGACGATCACGTCGTAGGAATGGTCGACATAGGTATAGGCCTTGCCGGTCTGAGAGGCGCCTGAAGCGATGGGGGTGACGGATGCCATGACGGATTATCCTACGAAAGCGATCTTCAGAACGGCGAACAGACAGAGCCCGGCGATCAGGATCGAGAAGAATGTGTTGAGCATGACGAACAGGACCTTCGCGAACTCGCTGTGCACGTAGTCCTCGATGATGACCTGCATGCCGAGCTTCATGTGGATGATGCCCGAGATCACGACAAGGCCCATGACAACAGCGACGAACGGGTTCGACAGCGCCTCGACCACTTCGGCAAACGGCTTGCCGGCATAGATGATCATGAAGATCACGAAAAAGGTCATCAACGGCACGTTGGCGACGGCGGTCATCCGCTGGCGCCAGAAATGTTCGGTGCCGTCTTTGGCGGAGCCCAGTCCGCGGACCTTACCGAGCGGGGTGCGCATATCCATGGAAGCTGTTCCTTAGCGAACGATGAAGCCGACCACCCAGACCAGCACGGTCAGACAGAGCGATGCGATGATGTTGGCGATGGCGAGCTTGGTCGAAAATTCCTTCTCGAAGCCACGGCCCAAGTCCCACATGAAGTGGCGGAAGCCGCCGAGCATGTGGTGGATCAGCGCCCATGTATAGCCGAGAAGAACCAGCTTGCCGGGAATGCTGCCGAGCGCCCAGTTGGCCCAGTCGTAATAGGCCGGGCCGCTTGCTGCAGCGATCAGCCACCACGCGACAAGGATCGTGCCGAAATACAGAGCGCCACCGGTGATACGGTGAACGATCGACATGACCATTGTGGGGATTGGCTTGTAGATTGAGAGATGCGGCGACAGAGGCCGGTTGTTAGTCACATTCGCCATCAGAACCTCGCGGCGTCGTAATGCGTCAAAGAGCGGGAGCCCTTGGCAATGCACGCTGCCGAGAAAATGTGCATTGCATCATTCGCGTGGTTTAATCTTGGAATTCCCCAACGACAAGAACAATTCTAAACGATCGAGAATTTAATCGATTGTGTTTTTCTCAAGGTCTCGGGTTTGCCAGATCGCGGCACGATATCTGGCAAACCCGAACAATTGGTTTCTTGCCAGAAACCCGCTTTCCCTCCATGTTAATGTTTCGTTAACCTGTGTGTCGCGGAGTTTGTCATGATCAGTCACCGGATCAAGCCCCTTGTCATCGCCGCAGCAGTGCTTGCAGCCTTCGCATCAGTCGCTTCTGCGGCAGATCGCAGGCATCACCATCAGGGCTATGCCGACCGTGGATACGACAGAGGCCATCGCCACCAGTTCGTCGAAAACAATCGCTGGGATCGCCAGGGTGACGGACGACGCAACCGTCCTGCCGAGATCAACCGGATGACCCGTACTTATGCATCGGGTCGCTTTGATCGGGGCTCGTCATCCTTCGCGCGCGGGATTGATACCTATGCAGGTTCGATCCAGGCCTACTCGGTCCCTGGCAATGGGACCTATTTTGTGCGCGACGATATCTACTGGCCGCAGCAGGAACGCCGCAGTCTGGCACTCGCCCCGAAAGCCAAGGTGATCGATGTAGCGCAGGAGATGGGCGGCAACGCGGTGGCCTCGAACAAATCATGCTCGTTTGAAGCCGGCGTCTGCGTCATTCGAGGCGGCCGATAGTCGTCTCAGGCGAACCGCCACACGGTCGTCTTTTTGACCTCGCTGTCTTCAAGTGCCCGGGTGACGGGTACCTGGTAGACGGCCACCTCGGTAAGCCGATCCTTGGGGCAGTAGCTCCTGCCGGGATCGCCGACCAGAACGACCTTTCCCTCTCCCGATAACCGGGTAAACCACGGTATCAACAGATCGGCCATGCCGCGATCGTAGAACACGTCGCCGGCGAGCAGCACATCCGCCTCGATCTCTCGCCCGATCAGATCTTGCGACGTGAAGGATATCTCAACGTGGTTTTCTGCGGCGTTGAGCCTCACCGCAGCTTCCGTCCAGGGATCGATATCGGCGGCGAGCACGTGGGCTGCAGCAGCCTGTTTTGCCGCAATCGCCACCAGCCCGGATCCCGATGCGAAATCCAGCACCCGCTTGCTGGCAACTGTATCGGGATGGTCGAGAATATAGCGGGCGAGCCCCTGCCCGCCGGCCCAGGCAAAGGCCCAGAACGGCGGCGGCAGACCGACTGCCTGCAACTCTTCCTCGGTCTTCAGCCAGAGGTCATGCGCCTCGGTCGCCAGATGAAGCCGGATCTCCGGAACATGCGGCGGCGCGGTCACATCCGTGTTGGCGAGGATGAAGGTCGCAGGGTCGGTTTTCAAGGACGCGTCAGTCCGGTGAACGGGGCGGGTTCTTGACACCACCCAAGCGGCAGATCTCGAGATATTCCTCTTCCGTCACCGGCTGTACGGAAAGCCGCATCGAGGTGACCAGCGCCATCTTCTCGAACTGCGGATTGGCCTTGATGTCCTTCAGCGTGATCGGCTTCGGCACATCCTCGACGGCGCGAATATCGACGCAGTCCCACTTCGGATCGCCCTTGGCCGAGGAATCCGGATGCGACAGCGCGCAGACCTCGACGATGCCGACGATCTCCAATCCCTCGTTGGAGTGGTAGAAGAACCCCTTGTCGCCAATCTTCATGGCCCGCATGTTGTTGCGGGCCTGATAGTTGCGCACGCCGGTCCATTCCTCGCCAGCTTTTCCCTTGGCCTTCTGCTGCTCCCAAGACCAGACATCCGGTTCGGATTTATAGAGCCAATAGGCCATGGTTATCTCACTCCGCAGGCTTGTTGATCGTCCAGTTCCACGGCTTCACATCGACCGTCTCGAACAGGCCGGCGAGGTAATAGGGATCGGCCTCGGCAAGCGTGCGGGCAGCCGCCATATCGGCGGCTTCAACCACGACCAGGCTGCCATTCGGCTTGCCTTCATCGTCAAGGAAAGGACCGGCAAACTTCAGCGTGCCGTCGGCATTGAGCTTGTTGAGATGTTCGAGATGGACCGGACGGGTTTCCATCCGGACGTTGAGATGGCCGGGCTTGTCGGTGCAGAGGAAGGCAAACAGCATCGTTCTCTCCTTGGGTTTTGATCTATTCCGTTGTGATCGGGCGGGTCATCAGGCGTTCCATCGCGTCGGCCACGCCAAGCCGTCCGTCGATGATTGCGGCAACGGCCTCCGTCACCGGCAGATCGACGGAGTGGGTCTGCGCGAGCTGGGCAGCGACCGACGCGGCAAAGGCGCCTTCGACCAGCGGTCCGCCGGACGCCGATGCCGGTTCCCCTCGCCCAAGCGAAATACCGAAGCGCAGATTACGGGACTGGTGGCTGGTTCCGGTCAGAACCAGATCGCCAAGACCGGAGAGGCCCCGCACCGTATCCGCCTTGCCGCCCATCGCCTCGACCAGGCGCGACATTTCCGCAAGGCCACGCGAGATCAGCGCGGCACGGGCCGAATCACCAAGGCCTGCGCCCTCGACGATGCCGCAGGCAATCGCCAGCACGTTCTTCATCGCCCCGCCGAGCTGCACGCCGATCCGGTCGGACGAGGCGTAAAGCCGGAAGGTCCGGCTGGACAGCACGGTCGCCAGACGCTCCGCGAGCAGTTGGTCCTCCGCCGCAAGCGCCATCGCCGTCGGAAGCCCGCGCGCAATGTCGAATGCAAAACCGGGGCCGGAGAGAACCGCGATCGGGTGGCTCGGAAGCGATGCCTCCAGAACGTCCGTCAGCAAAAGCCCTGACACGCGGTCTATGCCTTTGGCACAGGTAACGACCGCCGCATCCTTTGCGAGATACGGACCGTAATACCGCGCCGCATCGCTCTGCGCCTGCGAAGGCATGGCAAACAGCACAATGCTCGCATCCGAGATGGCGTCGGGTTCAGCGGAGAATTCGAGCGCATCCGGCAACGTCACGCCGGGAAGTGCCGCGTCATGCACACGGTCGTTTCTGAGATCGGCCATCAGGCCGGTATTGCGGCCGATCAGCGTTACCGGGTGACGACCTTCGAGCGCGATGACGGCTGCGAGTGCCGTACCGAAGGCCCCGGCCCCGATCACGACGATCCGTTCTTGCGGCATCTCTGCCCCGTTCATGCCTTGGCACCCCGTTTGCCGGAGCCAAGCAGCGTCTGCGCATTGGCATCCAGCGGCCAGCGCGAGCGCGGCGCGACATCCATGCCGTCGAACGGCATGTCTTCGGCCAGCCGTTCAAGCCCTGCCCAGGCAATCATCGCTGCATTGTCGGTGCACAGCTTCATCGGCGGCGCGATAAAGCGAAATCCGTGTTCGATGCAGAGCGCCTGCAGCGTTCGGCGTATCTCCTGGTTGGCGGCAACGCCGCCGGCAACCACCAGCGCAGGACCGACATCCAGATGGCCGAATTCCTTGGCAAACCGCGCAAGTCCACGCCCGATCCGGTCGCGCAGCGTTCGCGAGATCGCCTTCTGGAACGAGGCGCAGATATCGGCGATATCCTGCTCGGACAGCGGCGCGATCTCGGTCGCAGCCTGACGCACGGCGGTCTTGAGACCGGAGAACGAGAAGTCCAGCCGGGCTTCGCCGACCAGCGGCCGCGGCAATTGAAAACGATCGGGATCGCCCGTCAGCGCCGCCTTCTCGACGGCGGGACCGCCCGGGTATGGCAGGCCGAGCAGCTTTGCCGTCTTGTCGAAGGCTTCGCCCAGAGCGTCGTCGATCGTGGTGCCCCAGCGCTCATAATCGCCGACGCCACGCACCAGAACCAGCTGCGTATGCCCGCCGGAGACCAGCAGCATAAGATAAGGGAACGACAATCCGTCCGTCAGCCGCGCCGTCAGCGCATGTCCCTCGAGATGGTTGATCGCCATCAGCGGCTTGCCGGTGGCGCGTGCAATCGCCTTCGCCGTCATCAGCCCGACGATCAATCCGCCGATCAGGCCGGGACCGGAGGTCGCCGCCACCGCATCGATCTCATCCAGCGAGACGCCAGCGCGCGACAGTGCCTCCTCGATCAGGCCGTCCAGCGCCTCCACATGGGCGCGCGCCGCAATCTCGGGCACCACGCCGCCATAGGCGCTGTGCTCGTCGAGCTGCGAGAAGACGACATCGGAGAGAATCTCGCCACGACCGTCCTCATGACGCACGACGATTGCGGCCGCGGTTTCGTCGCAGCTTGTTTCAATGCCGAGGATGCGAAGAAATGCCGCCATGACCTATCGTTGATTGAAGAGGAAAACAGGTTTACGAGGGCTTCCGGTAACAATGGAATGACGCGGATGCAAACAAAACCTTTCCGGATAGGAACGCGGGGCAGCCCGCTGGCGCTCGCCCAGGCGGCCGAAACCCGTGCACGGTTGATGGCAGCCCATGACCTTCCGGAGGAAATGTTCGAAATTGTCGTCCTGTCCACGACCGGCGACCGCATCACCGACCGCGCCCTGAGCGAGATCGGCGGCAAGGGCATGTTCACGCTGGAGCTCGAAGAAAAGCTCTCCTCGGGAGATCTCGACTTCGCGGTGCATTCCTCCAAGGACATGCCGACCAAGCTTCCGGAAGACCTTTACATCTCCGCCTACTTGCCCCGCGAGGATATCCGCGATGCCGTCATCGGCCGCACGGCGCCGAGCCTCAAAGCTCTGCCCGACGGCGCGACGGTCGGAACCGCATCTCTGAGGCGTCAGGCGCTGGTGCGCCGTCTTCGTCCCGATATCCAGGTCGCGATTTTTCGCGGATCGGTCGGCACGCGCCTTCGCAAGCTCAATGAAGGCCATGTGGACGCGACGCTTTTGGCGTATGCCGGGCTGAAGCGGCTGGCCCGCGAGGAAGTTGCGACCGAACTGCTCGACCCCGTCGATTTTCCGCCAGCGCCTGCACAGGGCGCGATCTGCCTCGAGAGCCGCATCGGCGACACGGCCATCGATGACCTGCTGAAAGCCGTCAACGACTGTCCCACCTTTGACGCGGTCAGTTGCGAGCGCGCGTTTCTGGCAGCCCTCGACGGCTCATGCCGGACGCCGATCGGCGGCTACGCGATCTGCGACGGTGATCATCTGAAATTTTCAGGCCTGATCCTGACGCCGGACGGATCGACCGAACATGCGGTCGACATCAGCGGCCGACGGGCGGATGCGGAAACGCTTGGTCGCCAGGCCGGAGAAACCGTCCGCGCCGCTGCCGGACCGGGCTTCTTCGAAGGCTGGGTCTGACGCCATGCGGGTCATCGTTACCCGCCCTGACCATTCCGCCCGGCGAACCGCAGCACGGCTCGAAACCCTCGGCCATCAGCCGGTCTTCCTGCCGCTCACCCGCGCCGAGCATCACCTGGAGATCGCCCGAGAAGCGCTGTCCGAACCCCATTCCGCACTTGTCGTGACCAGCGCCGAAGCCGTTCGCGTGCTTGGCGAACTTGGACACGAACTCCGGCATCGCCTGTCCACGCAGATATACGCCGTCGGCGAAGCGACCGGCGAGGCAGCACGCACCCTCGGCTTTACCGATATCCGCTGCGGCGATGGCACCGGGCATGATCTGGTGGAGAGGATCGCCCAGGATGTCGGCGAAACATCCAGTCTCCTCTATCTTGCCGGCAATCCGCGTTCGCCGGATTTGGAGGACGGGTTACACGCCCGCGACATCGCCTGCAAAACGATCGAGATCTACCGGATGGTCAAGGTCGGCTACCGGACCGAGATCATCGAACCGCTTCTGACCCGCCCGGCGGCCGACGCAGTCCTTCTCTATTCGCGCCACAACGCCGCGCTGTTCTTCGAACTCGTGCAGCCGTTTGCAGCCTCGATCGAACATTTGCAGGTCATCTGCCTCAGCAAAAACGTCGCTACCGCGGTGCCTGAAAAATTTCATCCTGCTATCTTCGTCGCTGAAACACCCGACGAAGACGCACTTTTCGCGTTTCTTTCACCATAGTGCCAAGCCAAATTCTCTCGCTCCCCTTTCCTTACCCTGCCCCACCAACTACTTTCCCTGAGCAGATGCGAAAAGAGGTCGAGATGGTAACGGAAAAACCACCCCGCCGATCGATGGCGGAGAAAGAACCGGTCACGATCGACCTGACGGCCGATGGCGCTGGCGTGGTGGCCGAGCCCGTGCGCAGCCATGACAGCGACATCCCGGAAACCGCTTCGGAAAAAGTCGAAGCTTCTGAGACGACGGATGCCATCCCGCTGGCCGGCGAGCCGGTGACATCGACCGTGCCTGAAGAGACCGACACGTCCCACGTGATCGGCCAGCCGGATAGCTCCCATGGGCGAGACGAGCCAGGTGTGACGGGAACAGCCGATCCGGTTGTGACCGAGCCGGACGCGCCGATTGCGACAGACGCTGCTCGTGACGCTGCCCCCTCGCCGACCGAGGAATTCACCCCGTCGCCCACGCCCGGTTTTGACGAACCTGCCGCTAAGCATGAAACCTTTGACAAGGCATCGGACGCCCAGCCAGCCACCCGCTCCGGTGGGACCTCGGCGTCCACGCTGATTGCTGCCGGCATTTTCGGCGGCATCGTCGCGCTTCTGCTGGCGGGCAGCATGCAGTATGCCGGTTATCTTCCGTCATCGACCCCCGCAGCATCCGGCTCGGCCGAACTGTCGGACGAAGTCGAAGCTCTTCGCCAGGATATCCAGACGCTGCGCAGCCAGCCGGCGTCTCCCGATACGGAACTCGCAAGCCGCGTTCAGGCGCTGGAAAGTTCTGTCGCGCAGAATTCCGGCGGTCCGACCGAAGAAAGCTTGAATGCCCTCCAGCAGCAGCTGGCAGACACCAAGGCTGCGGCAGCCACGCAGACGGCCGAGCTTTCCCGCCGGCTCGAAGCGGCTGAGGCCCAGATCAACGATCGCGGCCCGGAACAGCAGGTTGCCCGCGCCGTCGCTGCCGCTGGCCTCAAGGCCGCCATCGATCGCGGCGGCTCGTTCGAGGCAGAGCTTCAGGCCTATACGAACATTGCCGGCGACGATCCCGCGATCGCCGAGCTCAAGACATTCGCCGCAGACGGCGCGCCGTCGCGTGAACAGCTGCAGAGCGAGTTTCCCGCCGTCGCGGATGGGATCATCCAGGCGTCTGTGCCTGCAGATCCGGACCAGGGCATTGCCGGCCGGCTTCTGTCCTCCGCCATGTCGGTGGTGAAGGTTCGCCGCGTCGGCGATGTCGAGGGTGACACGGTCGACGCGATCGTCTCACGCATCGAGGACCGGTTGCGCAGCGGCGACCTGCAGGCTGCCGCCCAGCAGTGGGATACGCTGCCGGAAGCCGCAAAATCGGCGTCTACCGAGTTCAAGCGGAAGCTGGATGCGCGGGTACAGGTTGAAAATCTCGTGAGCGGAACTCTTTCGCGCGCGCTTGCTGGCACGAAATCAGGCTCTTAAGGCTGAAGAAGAAAGAAACGGATGATCATCAGGCTCTTCATTTTTCTTCTCGTGGTTCTGGGCCTCGGCTGGGGCTTTTCTTGGATTGCGGATCGCCCAGGGCTGATCTCGATCACCTGGCAGGACCATCTGATCGAAACCAGCATCATGGTAGCCGCTTCCATGGTCGTGGCGCTGATCGCGGCCGTCATGATCGTCTGGTGGGTCATCGGCGTCATCTGGACGTCGCCGCTCTCGGTGCGTCGCTATTTCCGCACCCGCAAGCGTGACCGCGGCTATCAGGCGCTCTCGACCGGCCTGATCGCAGCCGGTGCCGGCAATGCCGTTCTTGCCCGCAAGATGAGCATCCGCACGCGTGGCCTGCTCAGCGCCGATCAGGAACCGCTCATTCACCTTCTGGAAGCCCAGGCCGCCCTGATCGAGGGGCGCCATGCCGACGCACGCGCCAAGTTCGAACAGATGGCCGAAGATCCGGAGACCCGGGAACTCGGTCTGCGCGGCCTCTACATGGAAGCACGCCGTCTCGGCGCCAACGAAGCTGCTCGCCAGTATGCCGAAAAAGCCGTCGAACATGCGCCCTACCTACCCTGGGCAGCCCAGGCGACGCTCGAATCGCGCAGCCAGTCCGGCCGTTGGGACGAGGCCATCCAGCTACTCGATCAACAGCGGGCGGCAAGCGTGCTCGAACGCGGCGAAGCCGAGCGCTTGAAAGCCGTTCTTCTGACCGCCAAGGCGAGCGAACGCTTGGAAGGCGACCCGAACGGTGCCCGCGAAGATGCAAAGGCCGCATTGAAACTAGCCAAGGGCCTCGTGCCCGCCGCGATCATCGCTGCCAAGGCCTATCTGCGCGAAGACAATATCCGCAAGGCAGCGGGCATCCTCGAGAGCGCCTGGAAGATCGAGCCGCATCCAGATCTCGGCCGCACCTATGTGCGCGCCCGCAGCGGCGATAGCACGCTTGACCGTCTGAAGCGTGCCGAAAAGCTCGAAGCGCTGCGTCCCAACAACATCGAATCGCTGCTGGTCGTCGCGCAGGCAGCTCTCGATGCCCAGCAGTTCCCCAAGGCGCGCGCCAAGGCGGAAGCTGCAGCCCGCATGCAGTCGCGTGAGGCCGCCTATCTCCTGCTGGCCGATATCGAGGAAGCGGAAACCGGCGATCAGGGCCGCGTCCGTCACTGGATGGCGCAGGCACTGCGTGCTGGCCGTGATCCTGCCTGGGTTGCCGACGGTATCGTTTCGGACAAATGGTTGCCGCTTTCGCCGGTCACAGGACGTCTTGATGCCTTCGAATGGAAAGTCCCGTTCGGCCAGATCGAAGGACCCGTGGAAGACGGCACCCTGGCCGCAGACGAGGCGATCGCAACGCTTCCGGCAATCACGATTCGCGAAGACGTCACGCCGGCTGTCGAAACACCGGAAAACGAGAGCACCAATCAGGTTGCTGCAGACATGCAGCCCGTTGTAGTGCCTCAGGAAGACTTAGCTGTTGCAGCAAAAACACCTACGGCCACGAATGTGACAGCGGAGCAGCCTCCGGAGGCAGAAAAGCAGGACGAGACCGTTCCCTTTTTCGGTCGTCCGCCCGATGATCCCGGTGTCAAGGACGCAAGTGCCGAGAAGTCTCCCACGAGGCTGAGGCTTTATTAGAAAAACCGGAGAAGGCCTAGATTACATATGCTCGATCGCATCCAGGCCTTCCTCCACACGCTGACAGCCCCGCACCATACGGATGAATTTGCGCCAGACGACCCGCGCGTTGCGTTCGTGGCGCTCTGTTTCCAGGTCATGGAAGCCGATGGCAACATGTCCGAGGAAGAGCAGCAGAAATTCCGCGATCTGATGCGCGATCGTTACGATCTGAGCCCGGAAGGGTTGCAGTCGCTGATCGAGGCGGGCCGGCAGGCTGGAAGCGAAGCCGTCGACTATTACCGGTTCACCTCGGATCTCAGAAAGCATCTGGTTGACGAAGAGGACCGGATCGAGCTTCTCGGCATTCTCTGGGATATCGTCTATGCGGACGGGCAGCGCAGCGAGATCGAGGATCATGTGATCTGGCGGATCGCCGATCTCTTGGGCGTCTCTGCCCGTGATCGGGTTCTGCAGCGGCAGGAGGCGGCCGCGTGCACCTCGTCTCATCCGGTCGCAGGGGAAGAGGAAGAAAAGGTTTAGCCAGGAACGCTCCAGGACGTGACGTCATGAGAACCCCTTCCCGCCCATCCTCTAAACTCCCGATCCTCGCGATCCTGCATCAGGAAACCTCGTCCACTGGTCGCGTCGGCCAGATGCTGGTCGACAAGGGCTTTGCGCTGGATATCCGCCGGCCCGCTCTCGGCGATCCCCTCCCCGACACGATGTCCGGCCACGCAGGCGCCGTCGTCTTCGGCGGTCCGATGAGCGCCAACGACCCGGACCCGTTCATCAAGACGGAAATCGACTGGATCGACGTGCCGCTGAAGGAGAACAAGCCGTATCTTGGCATCTGCCTCGGCGCCCAGATGCTTGTGCGCAATCTCGGCGGCCGCGTCGGGCCGCTGAAGGGCGAAGTGACCGAGATCGGCTGGTATCCGCTGCGCGCCACCGAACACGGCCGGCTTCTCATGCACTGGCCGAAAATGGTCTACCACTTCCATCGCGAAGGCTTCGACGTGCCGCGCGGCGCAAAGCTTCTGGCAGAAGGCGACGCCTATCCGCATCAGGCGATCCGCTACGGCGAGAATGCCTGGGGCGTGCAGTTCCATGCGGAACTCACCCGCGCCATGATGCATCGATGGGTGGTGCACGGCGCCGAACGCTTCGGCATGCCGAATGCCCAGCAGGGAAACCAGCATCTGGAAGGACGGATGATCTTCGACCACGCGTTGAAGGACTGGCTGTGGACCTTCCTCGACATCGTCTTCGACCGGCCAGCCGCAGAGGCAAGCCGACCGGCCGTGCCAGCCTATCCCGCACCGATCAACGGATAGCTCAGCGCTGCGGCGCTTCGAGATTGTCGATCTTGCGCAGCTTCGGAAAGCCGAGCGACCAGATGACCGCAACCGCCAGTGTGCCGATGCCGCCGATGACGACGGCAGGGACCGCGCCGAAAGCATGCGCCATGGTTCCGGCCCGGAACTCGCCCAGCTCGTTCGAGGCGCCGACGAACACCATGTTGACGGCGTTCACACGGCCGCGAACCTCATCAGGCGTCCAGAGCGCGATCAGCGTCTCACGCACATAGACGGAGATCATGTCGGCCGCACCCATCAGCATCAAGGCCGCAATCGAGATCCACGGAGTGGCCGACAGGCCGAAGATCAGCGTGCCCAACCCGAACAGCGCTACGCCGATGAACATCGCCGTGCCCGCATGGTGGCGGATCGGATGGATGGCAAGCCAGACCGCAACGCCGATCGCGCCGATGCCGGGCGCAGCACGCAGCAGGCCGAGGCCCCAGGGGCCAAGCTCCAGCACGTCGCGGGCAAAGATCGGCATCAGCGCCACGGCGCCACCGAGCAGCACAGCAAACAGATCGAGCGAGATCGCACCGAGCACGATCTTCTCGCCGGCGATGAAGCGGAAACCGGCCAGCATCTCGTCCCAGCTGACTTTGGAGGCAGGTGTACGCTGCGCCGGCTTCGGGATCAGGAAGACGAGGATGGCGGCGACCGTCATCAGAAAACAGGCGACCGAATAGGCTGCAATCGAACTCGCGCCATAGAGTAGCCCGCCGAATACCGGTCCGAGGATCGATGCCGTCTGCCAGGAGGATGAATTCCAGGCGATCGCATTGGGAAGGTCTTCTTCCGGCACGAGGTTCGGTCCCAGCGACTGCACCGCCGGCCCCATGAAGGCGCGTTCGATGCCGAACACGACGAGGATCGAAAACACGAGCCACGGCGTGAAGGAGTCGGTGATGGTGAGCGCCAAAAGCGCCGCCGAACACAGTCCGCCGACGACCATGCAGATCGCCATGATCATGCGTCGGTTGTAGCGATCGGCGACCGATCCCGTCACCAGGATCAAAAGCAGCGACGGCAGAAACTGGAAGAGCCCGATCAGACCGAGATAGAGAGGATTGCGCGTCTCGTCATACATCTGCCAGCCGACGGAGACGCTGACAATCTGGATCGCGAAGGCTGCGAAGAACCGGCTGAGAAAGAAACGCGTATAAGCTGCGTGACGAAAGGCGGCGAAGCGATCACCCGATGTGGGTATGGACATGGAACCTGTACTTTCAGCGAAGCCGGAAACCCACGATATGCACACGCCGCCGTTAAACATCCTGCGACGCGGGCCATAGACGGCACTTGCCCGTTAGTTCGCCAATGTCTACATGTCTGTCAACAAAGAAATGGAGACGTGAATGCTCGCCCTGTTTCAGACCATTGACTTGGCCTTGAACCTTTACACCTGGATCTTGATCGCCAGCGCCATCTTTTCATGGCTCTTCGCCTTCAACGTGATCAATTCGAGCAACCAGTTTGTCGATGCAATCGGCCGGTTTCTCTTCAATGTCACCGAGCCCGTTCTCGCGCCGATCCGCCGGGTCATGCCGAACCTCGGTGGTATCGACATTTCGCCGATCATCGTGCTTCTGATCATCTTCTTCATTCGCTCGCTGATGTGGACCTCGATCTATCCTGCTCTCGCAGGCTGAAGCCAAAGACTTTCAGCACGGACACGGTCGGCCCGCGGTGGGAAATTTCCCGCGCGGGCCGTTTTTGTTTTGGGCTTACGAGCTGAAACAAAAAATCCCCCGGCTCGAGACGAACCGGAGGATTTTGGAAGCGATCAGCGGTAAAGATTATTTCTGAGCGTTGAAGCGTTCGATCGCCGCGACGATCATTTTCTTGGCGACATCAACGTCCTTCCAGCCTTCGATCTTCACCCACTTGCCGGGCTCCAGATCCTTGTAATGCGTGAAGAAGTGCTCGATCTGCTTCAGCGTGATTTCTGGCATATCGGTGTAGTTCTTGATCTTGTCGTAGCGCTGGGTCAGCTTCGGAACCGGCACGGCAATGATCTTCTCGTCCTTGCCGCCGTCGTCTTCCATCACCATCACGCCGATCGGGCGGACATTGATGACGCAACCGGGAACCAGCGGGCGGGTGTTGCAGATCAGAACGTCGATCGGATCACCATCCTCGGACAGCGTATGCGGCACGAAGCCGTAATTGCCCGGATAGGTCATCGGTGTGTACAGGAAACGGTCGACGATCAGCGCGCCGGCTTCCTTGTCCATCTCGTACTTGATGGGCTGGCCGCCGACAGGTACTTCAACGATTACGTTGACGTCTTCAGGCGGATTCTTGCCAACAGAAATTGCATCGATGCGCATAGTCTTCCCCGATGAGGTTTACGAACTTGTGAACCGTCGATAGCGGGAATTGGCTGGCAAGGCAACACAGGTTTGCCGCCAAGGTTAAGTCGTGGCGCACCTTTCCGCCCCGAAGTCAGTGCCAGACGAAACCAATCTTCTTCAGGGACTTTCCGTCGAAGTCCTCCATGCCCTCTGCAAGATCCGCCCCGCCATAGGATCGCAGAAAGCGGACGGCATGCTCGCTGTCTTCCAGGCACCAGACGACCAAGCCCTTGCAGCCAAGCGATTTCAGCAGCCTGCGGCTTTCGCCGAACAGGCGGCGGCCAAGGCCGACGCCCTGATATTCCGGGCGCAGGTAGATCTCGTAGATCTCGCCGTCATAGGGAAGCGCACGGGCGCGGTTGAGGCCGATCGTCGCATAACCCGCGATAACGCCACCGATATCCAGAACCAGAAGCGTCGCCGGCCCGCGGACGGCCTTGCGCCACCACCCCTCGCCGCGGCGCTCCAGCATCTGGATCAGCGGCTTGTGCGGAATGAGGCCGGCATAGGCTTGCGACCATGCCTGGCGGTGCACCTCGGAGATAGCCGGGGCGTCTTGCGGCTCCGCACGCCTGACATCGATCGATAACGTTTTCATAACGCGATTCTAGGTCCTGCCATGGGCTCTCCGCCATTCCCGAGACCCGGGTAAAGTGGATTGCCCACAAGCTTCTCATGTGGACGATGGCAAGGAGGTTAACGCATTTTTTACCTTCGCCACAAGCGTGGCCCAGACCAAGCCACAAAAAAACCCCGGCATTTCTGCCGGGGTCTTGGATGGTCTCAGAAGCGCGCTGTTAGAGAGCGGCCTTCGACTTGTCGAAGCGCTTGCGGTCGTTTGCGTCGAGATAGATCTTGCGCAGGCGGATCGACTTCGGCGTGACTTCCATCAGCTCGTCGTCCTGGATCCAGGACAGCGCGCGGTCGAGCGTCATGCGGATCGGCGGCGTCAGGCGAACAGCTTCGTCCTTGCCGGCCGAGCGGATGTTGGTCAGCTGCTTGCCCTTGAGAACGTTGACTTCGAGGTCGTTGTCGCGGGTATGGATGCCGATGATCATGCCGGCATAGACCTTTTCGCCTGGCTCGATGATCATCGGGCCACGGTCTTCCAGGTTGAACATCGCGTAGGCGACGGCTTCACCGGACTGGTTCGACAGGAGAACGCCGTTAACGCGACCGACGATCGCACCCTTGTAAGGCTGGTAGTCGTGGAACAGGCGGTTCATGATCGCCGTGCCGCGCGTGTCTGTCAGCAGTTCCGACTGGTAGCCGATCAGGCCGCGCGTCGGCGCGTAGAATACCAGGCGAACGCGGCTGCCGCCGGACGGACGAAGCTCGACCATCTCGGCCTTGCGCTCGGACATCTTCTGCACGACGATACCGGAATGCTCTTCGTCGACGTCGATCACGACTTCTTCGATCGGCTCCAGCGTCTGGCCGGTTGCTTCATCCTTGTGCATAACGACGCGCGGACGCGAAACGGCAAGCTCGAAGCCTTCGCGACGCATGGTCTCGATCAGAACGGCAAGCTGCAATTCGCCGCGGCCGGAAACGAAGAACGAATCCTTGCCGTCAGACTCTTCGATCTTCAGCGCAACGTTGCCTTCGGCTTCCTTGAACAGGCGGTCACGAATGACGCGGCTGGTAACCTTGTCGCCTTCGGTGCCGGCAAGCGGGCTGTCGTTGACGAGGAAGGACATGGTAACGGTCGGCGGATCGATCGGCTGCGCCGTCATCGCTTCGGTGACCGCAGGATCGCAGAACGTGTCGGCAACCGTGCCCTTGGAAAGGCCGGCGATGGCGACGATGTCACCTGCATGGGCTTCTTCGATCGGCTGACGCTCGATGCCGCGGAATGCGAGGATCTTCGAGATACGGCCGGTTTCAACGGTCTTGCCGTCCTGCGACAGAACCTTGACGGCCTGGTTCGGCTTGATCGAGCCGGATGCGATGCGGCCAGTGATGAGACGACCGAGGAAGGGGTTGGCTTCGAGAAGCGTACCGATCATGCGGAACGGGCCTTCGCCGACATTCGGCTCCGGAACGTGCTTCAGGACCAGATCGAGCAGTGGTGCAAGACCTTCATCCTTCGGACCTTCTGGGTTAACGTTCATCCAGCCATCGCGACCCGAACCGTAGAGGATCGGGAAGTCGAGCTGCTCGTCGGTGGCGTCGAGGTTCGCGAACAGGTCGAAGACTTCGTTGATGACTTCTTCGTGGCGACCGTCCGGACGGTCGATCTTGTTGATCGCGACGATCGGGCGAAGACCGACCTTCAGCGCCTTACCGACCACGAACTTGGTCTGCGGCATCGGGCCTTCCGAGCTATCGACCAGAACGATGGCGCCATCCACCATCGACAGGATGCGCTCGACTTCGCCACCGAAGTCGGCGTGGCCGGGAGTGTCGACGATGTTGATGCGAACACCCTTCCACTCGACCGAAGTTGCCTTGGCGAGAATGGTGATGCCGCGTTCTTTTTCGAGGTCGTTCGAGTCCATCATGCGCTCGACGGTGCGCTGATTGTCGCGGAACGAGCCGGACTGCTTCAGAAGTTCATCGACAAGGGTCGTTTTGCCGTGGTCGACGTGCGCGATAATCGCGATATTCCGCATAGCCATTTTTAGATCTCGGATGTTTCGGGGCGCAGATCGACGGACCGCACCTATTTCGTTGGCGCGCTCATACCCTGTTTTTCGCAAATGCGAAAGGGGGCGAGCGCGATCTGCGATCAACGCCCGCTCTTCTCCTTTTAAAGATAATGGCTTTTGTCAGCCGTCTCCGCCCGAAAGCTCGGCCATGATGGAGAGCCCACGCTTCTTCAGCATGGCGGTCGGATCCGGCAGCTTGCCGCGGAAGGCTGCATAGGCTTCCTCCGGATCGATCGAGCCGCCGACCGAGTAGATATTGTTCTTGAGCTTGCGCGCCGTCACCGGATCGAAAGCATTGCCGACCTCCTCGAACGCGGCAAATGCATCCGCATCAAGGACTTCCGACCACATGTAGGAATAGTAGCCGGCCGAGTATCCGTCACCGGCAAACACGTGCTGGAAATGCGGCGTGGCGTGGCGCATGACGATCGAAGCCGGCATGTCGAGCTCGGCCAGCACCTTGGCCTGCACTGCCATCGGGTCTTCGACCGTGCTTTCCTGTGTGTGGAAAGCCATATCCACCAGCGCCGACGAGGTGAATTCCACCGTCGAGAAACCGGCGTTGAAGGTCTGCGCGGCAAGAACCTTGTCGAGCAACTCCTTCGGCATCGGCTCGCCCGTCTTGTAATGGACCGCATATTTCTCGAAGATTTCCGGCACCGTCAGCCAGTGTTCGTAAAGCTGCGACGGCAACTCCACGAAATCGCGCGAGACGCCGGTGCCCGATACCGATGGATAGGTCACGTTCGACAGCATGCCGTGCAGCGCATGGCCGAATTCATGAAACAGAGTGCGCGCATCGTCGAGCGATAGAAGCGCCGGCTTGCCTTCGGCAGGCTTCGCGAAATTGCAGACATTGTAGATGATCGGCAGCTCACCTTGCATGCCGTTCTTCAGCGTCAGCTTGTGCTGCGACTGGAACGAACTCATCCAGGCGCCGGAGCGCTTCGAGGAGCGGGCGAAATAATCGCCGAGGAAAAGCGCTTTTAGATTGCCGTCCTCGTCATGGATCTCGAACACGCGGACATCAGGATGATAGACCGGCAAGCCCTTCACCTCGACAGCCTTGATGCCGAACAGCCGCTCGGCCACATCGAAGGACGCCTCGATGATCTTCTCGATCTGGAGATAGGGCTTCAGCTCACTCTCGGAGAAAGAGAACGTCCGCTCGCGCAGCTTTTCGGCGTAGTGGCGCCAGTCCCAGGGCATGACCGGATGATTGCCGCCCGCTTCCGAGATCAGACCTGAAAGACTTGCCTCTTCCTCCAGCGCTTTGGTTCGGGCCTTCTGCCAGACCTGGCCGAGCAGACCGTTCACCGCCTTCGGTGTCTTCGCCATCGTGTTGTCGAGCTTCAACGCGGCGTAATTCTCATAGCCGAGCAGCTTGGCCTTTTCGGCCCTCAGCGCCAGCGTTTCGCGAACGATCGCGACATTGTCCCGCTCGCCGCCATTTTCGCCGCGCGCCACCCAGGCCTTGAACGCCTGTTCGCGCAGATCCCGGCGGGTCGAGAAGGTCAAAAAAGGCTCGATGATCGAGCGCGACAGCGTGACGAGATAGCCTGAGCCCTCGCCGCGCTCCTTGGCAGCTTCCGCCATCGCTTCTTTTACAAAAACCGGCAGACCCTCGAGATCGGCTTCTTCGGTCAGTTTCAACGACCAGCCTTTCTCGTCGCCGAGAACATTCTGGCCGAAACTGGCGCCGAGACCGGCAAGCGTCTCGTTGATGCTCGACAGCCGCTTCTGCTGGTCCTCAGGCAGATTGGCGCCTGATTTGACGAACCCCTTCCAGTGACGTTCCAGCACCTGCTGCTGCTCGACCGTCAGATCAAGGTCGTCCCGCTTCTGCCAGAGTGCATCGATGCGTGCGAACAGTTCGGCATTGGTGCCGATCTTCGAATAGTGGCGCGACATTTTCGGCGCGATTTCGCGCTCCAGCGTCTGGATCGTATCGTTGGTATGCGCGCCCGCCTTGCCCCAGAAGAGCGACGAAACGCGCGACAGCTCGTCACCGGCGATTTCCAGTGCAACGATCGTGTTTTCGAATGTGGGCTCAGCGGAATTTCCCGCGATCTCAGCGATTTCCGCCTCGTGCAAGGCGATGGCGGCATCGAAGGCCGGCGCGAAATCCTCGTCCTTCACCTGATCGAAGCGCGGCAGGCCATGATGCCCGTTCCAGTCGACAAGCGCGGAATTCGCTGAGAAAGTTGCCATTGGGTCGTCCTTCACTGTGCTGCTTCGATACCGTCTAATTGCGTAGAGCGACCACATATAGGCAGGCACGGCAAGAGCTTCATCCGCTGATGCAGATTTTTGGAACGCACATCGTTGCGAAATCGCCCGGCACACGGTTTCCAGGCATTTCGATTTGCGTCGTCGGGGAAAGATAGTAAGGCTGCCTTATGAAGCTCGCGAACGAACATCGCCCGGAAACGCCAGGCTTGGTCGCCCAGGGTGAAACCCTCGGCTTCCTGATCGCCGATGCCGCGAGGCTTCTGCGCACGGCTTTCGAGCGGCGCATCGCCCAGGCGGGCCTCGGCCTTACCGCCGGCGAAGCACGAGCACTGATCCATATCGCCCAAGTCGATGGCAGCCGCCAGCTCGACATCGCGTCGCGCATGGGCGTCGAACCGATGACGCTTTGCGCTTATCTCGACGGGCTGCAGGCGCTTGGCCTCATCGAACGGCAACAATGCTGCGCCGACCGACGGGCAAAGCGCATCATGCTGACACCGACCTCCGCCGACATGCTGGCGTCAATTCAGCAGGAACTGCGCGCCATCATTACCTGCGCCACCGAAGGGTTGGATGCCGAAACCGCGAACCTCCTCGGACACGCCATGAAACTTTTCAACGGCAACCTGCAGAGCTTCAATTCGTCTCAGGCCGCAATTGATGACAGCTGATACGCAGGCCGCCTCCGCAACGACACCTCCCAATCGAATGACCGCGCTGCGAACCACGCTGCTCGGCGCCCTCCTGACGGCAATCGGCCCGGTCTCGATGGCGATCTACACGCCAGCCATGCCAGAACTCGTGAAGGCCTTCGGCACGTCGGAAGCGGCAATCAAGCTCAGTCTGACACTTTACTTCGGCGGCTTTGCCGTCGCACAGCTCCTGGCAGGACCGGCCTCAGACGCATTCGGTCGCCGGTCCGCGAGCATCGCATTCCTGCTGATCTATCTCGTCGGCTCGCTGATGGCGGTCTTTGCGCCCTCGGTCGACTGGATCCTGGCCGGACGACTGGTACAGGGGATCGGCGCTTCCGTCGGCATGACGGTTGCGCGTGCGGCGGTCCGCGACCAGTTCGTCGGTTTCGAAGCCACCCGCATCATGAACATGATCGGCATCATGCTGGCGGTGGGTCCGGCGATCGGCCCCACGATCGGCGGCCTGTCGCTGTCGGTATTCGGCTGGAAATCCGTCTTCGTGCTGATGGTCATCTTCGGGGTTATCTTGCTTGCAAGCTGCCTGCTGTTCCTCAAGGAAACAACGGTTCCCGACCGCAGCCGGCTCAGACCCTCGATCCTCGTTTCGACCTACTTCTCCCTTCTCACCGACCTGAGGTTCCTTTTTCCGTCTCTTGTCCTCGGTGGCGCGATCGGCGCGCTCTACGCCCAGGGAACGATGCTTCCCTTCGTGCTGATCGGTGAAGTGGGGCTGACCCCGACGCAGTTCGGCCTCGGCATGCTCATCCAGACCGGCGCTTTTCTCAGCGGGTCGATTGCACTGCGGCTTGTGTCCGGGCGCATCAGCGGGCCGACGACGGTGGTGATCGGGCTCATGTTCAGCGGTATCGGGGGCACGATGATGGCGCTTTCCGTATATCTGCTGCCGCCATCCTTCCTGTCGATCATGCTGCCGGTCGGCGTCTCCACCTTCGGCATCGCGTTCATCTCGCCCTACACAGTGACGGTCGGCCTCGCCCCATTCCCGAAGACGGCAGGCTCCGCTTCCGCACTGATGGGTTTCATCCAGATGGGCGGCGGCTTTGTCGGCGGCCTTCTCGCCGCTTTTTTCGGCGACCCGCTGACGGCGATCGGCACGATCATTCCCGCCATGGAATATATCGCCGTCGGCAGCTACATCGCGTACCGGATCATCAACCGCCGCCAATGACAAAAGCCCGCCTCCGTTTTCGGAAGCGGGCCTCTAAGACTAATCCGATGCGAAGGCGCTTAGCGGAGTTGGTTGCGCTTGGCGAGCGTACGCAGGCGCAGAGCATTCAGCTTGATGAAGCCGGCTGCATCCTTCTGATCGTAGGCGCCCTGATCGTCCTCGAACGTGACCAGCTGGTCGGAATAGAGCGACTTCGCGCTCTCGCGGCCGATGACCATGACGTTGCCCTTGTAGAGCTTCAGCGTCACTTCGCCTTCCACATGCTCCTGGCTCTTGTCGATCATGGCCTGCAGCATCTCGCGCTCCGGCGAGTACCAGAAGCCGTAATAGATGAGCTCGGCATATTTCGGCATCAGCTCGTCCTTGAGGTGCGCTGCACCCCGGTCGAGCGTGATGGATTCGATGGCACGGTGAGCGGTGAGCAGGATCGTGCCGCCGGGGGTTTCGTAGATGCCGCGCGACTTCATGCCGACGAACCGGTTCTCGACCAGATCGAGACGACCGATACCGTTGTCGCGTCCATAGGTGTTGAGGGCGGCAAGCAGCGTTGCCGGAGACATCTCGACGCCGTTGATCGAGCAGGCATCGCCCTTGCGGAAGCCGACCTTGATGGTAGTCGCCTGATCCGGTGCAGATTCCGGAGAAATCGTGCGCATATGCACGTATTCGGGAGCCTCGACCGCCGGGTCTTCCAGCACCTTGCCCTCGGAAGACGAGTGCAGCAGGTTGGCATCGACCGAGAACGGCGCTTCGCCCTTCTTGTCCTTGGCAACCGGAATCTGGTTCTGTTCGGCGAAGTTCAGAAGGTCCGTGCGGCTCTTGAAAGCCCAGTCGCGCCAAGGCGCGATGACCTTGATATCCGGGTTGAGCGCATAGGCCGACAGCTCGAAGCGGACCTGGTCGTTGCCCTTGCCGGTCGCGCCGTGCGCGATGGCATCAGCACCGGTCTTGCGGGCGATCTCGATCAGGTGCTTGGAGATCAGCGGCCGTGCGATCGACGTGCCGAGCAGGTAGACGCCTTCATAAACGGCATTGGCACGGAACATCGGGAAGACGAAGTCGCGGACGAATT
>Ga0213836_100509_pt1 | contig 31044 bp, 31 predicted proteins | sample SWPATP03_FD_160578 | JGI IMG/M metagenome (GOLD analysis project Ga0213836, IMG submission 160578) | Coastal seawater microbial communities from Marineland, Florida, United States - SWPA TP0 #3 | ecosystem: Environmental > Aquatic > Marine > Coastal | place: USA: Florida | collected 2016-08-05
TACTTCGCCACGATGTCGGCGACGTGGTTGCCGACCATGCCGCCGAACCAGCGCGACTGCTCGCGCTGGTGGTCGAGGTCGTCGCCGACGTAGGCGGGACCGGCCACGCAGATCTTGATCGACATCTGGTCGCGCCCCGCGTCGTCCGCGGCGTCGCGCACGCGCTGGATCATCCACTTCGTGATCTCGGGATCGGCGAGCTGCAGGATGAAGCCGTCGGCGACCTCGCCCGCGAGCTTGAGCGCGAGCGGGCCGTAGGCGGCGACCCACACCGGCAGCTCCGAGCCGTGCGACCACGGCAGCCGCAGCGTGAGCCCGCCGACCTCGACCGCGCGGCTCGAGCCGAGCTCGCGGATCACGTGCACCGCCTCGCGCAGCTCCTTGAGCGTCGTCGGCTGGCCGCCGGAGACGCGCACCGCGGAGTCGCCGCGGCCGATGCCGCAGATGGTGCGATTGCCGTACATCTCGTTGAGCGTCGCGAACGTGGAGGCGGTGACGCTCCAGTCGCGCGTCGCCGGGTTCGTGACGAACGGGCCGACGGTCACGCGACGCGTCGCCGCGAGCGCCGCCGACAGGATCACGTACGGCTCCTGCCACAGCACGTGGCTGTCGAACGACCACACGTGGCTGAAGCCGTGCACTTCGGCGAGCTGGGCGAGCTGCACGAAGCGGCTCGCGGGCGGGTTGGTCTGGAAGACGGCGCCGAACTGCATCATGCTCCTCGTCGTCGCGCGGGTGTCGCCGCAGGGATGCGCATCACAGCAGGTACTGGCTCAGGCCGCGCTTCACGAACGACCCGTCGCCGGCCCGCCCGAGGTACTGCCGGTCGTCGACGACGACGCGGCCGCGGCTCAGCACGGTGTCGACGTGCCCGTCGATCTCGAACCCCTCCCAGGCGGAGTAGTCCATGTTCATGTGGTGCGTCTGCTCCACGCCGATCGACGTGTGGCCCGCCGGGTCGTAGACGACGATGTCGGCGTCGGCGCCGGGCTGGATGACGCCCTTCCTGCCGTACAGGCCGAACATGCGCGCCGGGGTCGTCGCGGTGATCTCCACCCAGCGCTCGAGCGAGATGTGGCCGTCGACGACGCCCTGGTAGAGCAGGTCCATGCGGTGCTCGACGGAGCCGATGCCGTTCGGGATCTTCGAGAAGTCGCCGCGGCCCAGCTCCTTCTGGTCCTTCATGCAGAAGGGGCAGTGGTCGGTCGACACCATCTGGATGTCGTTCGTGCGCAGCGCGCTCCACAGCTCGTCCTGGTGGTGCTCGTGCTTCGAGCGCAGCGGCGTCGAGCAGACCCACTTCGCACCCTCGAAGTCGCCCCACTCCTCGCTGCGGGCGCCGAGCTGGTCCTCGAGCGAGAGGTAGAGGTACTGCGGGCACGTCTCGCCGAAGACGTTCTGCCCGGCGTCGCGGGCCGCGGCGAGCTGCGCGACGGCCTGCTTCGCGCTCACGTGCACGACGTAGAGCGGCGCGCCGGTGAGGTTCGCGAGCATGATCGCACGATGCGTGGCCTCCTCCTCCATCTGCCAGGCGCGCGCGACGCCGTGGAAGGAGGGGTCGCTCTTGCCCTGCGCGAGCAGCTGCTGCACGAGCACGTCGATGGCCGGCCCGTTCTCGGCGTGCATCATCGTCATGAGCCCGGTGTCGGCCGCGACCTGCATGGCCTTGAGGATCTGCGCGTCGTCGGAGTAGAAGACGCCCGGATAGGCCATGAACAGCTTGTAGCTCGAGATGCCCTCGTCGGCGAGGCCGCGGAGCGCCGTGAGCGACGCCTCGTCGACGTCGCCGACGATCTGGTGGAAGCCGTAGTCGATGGCGCAGTTCCCGGCCGCCTTCTCGTGCCACGCGGCGAGGCCGTCCTCGATCCGCTGCCCGTACGTCTGCACCGCGAAGTCGATGATCGTGGTCGTGCCGCCCCAGGCGGCGGCGCGGGTGCCCGTCTCGAAGGTGTCGCTCGCGGCGGTGCCGCCGAACGGCAGCTCCATGTGGGTGTGCGCGTCGATCCCGCCCGGGATGACGTACTTGCCGGTCGCGTCGATGACGCGGTCGACAGAGCGGGCGAGGTCGACGCCGAGCAGCTCGCTGCCGGGCGCGAGCACGGCGCGAATCGTCTCGCCGTCGACGAGCACGTCGGCGAGGGAGCTGCCGGTGGCCGACACGACGGTGCCGCCGCGGATGAGCGTGGTGGTCATGGCGGCGCCCCTACGGCTTCGCGATCCGGGTGTAGGAGTCGGGGCGGCGGTCCCGGTAGAACTGCCAGTCGTCGCGCATCTGCCGCACGACGTCGAGGTCGAGGTCGCGCACGAGCAGCTCCTCGTGCCCCTCTGCGCCGCGGTCGCCGACGAAGTTGCCGCGGGGGTCGATGACCTGGCTCGTGCCGTAGAAGTCGACGGCGAGCTCGCCGTACTCGTTGTCCTCGCGGCCGACGCGGTTGGGCTGCAGCACGAAGTAGCCGTTCGCGACGGCCGCCGCAGGGCCCTCGACCTCCCACAGCCGGTTCGAGAGCCCGGGCTTCGTGGCGTTCGGGTTGAAGACCATGTGCGCGCCGGCGAGGCCGAGCTCGCGCCAGCCCTCGGGGAAGTGCCGGTCGTAGCAGATGTAGACGCCCACCTTGCCGACGGCGGTGTCGAAGACGGGGTAGCCGAGGTTGCCGGGACGGAAGTAGAACTTCTCCCAGAAGCGGTCGAGGTGGGGCAGGTGGTGCTTGCGGTAGGTGCCGAGGATCGAGCCGTCGGCATCGACGACGACGGCGGAGTTGTAGTAGACGCCGGTCTGCTCCTCCTCGTAGATCGGGAGGATCGCGACCATGCCGAGCTCCTTCGCGAGCGCGGCGAACCGCTGCACGATCGGGCCGTCGGCCGGCTCCGCGTAGGCGTAGTACTGCTTGTCCTGCGTGATGCCGAAGTAGGGGCCGTAGAAGAGCTCCTGGAAGCAGATGATCTGCGCACCCTGCTCCGCGGCCTCCCGCATGAACGCCTCGTGGCGATCGAGCATCGATGCCTTGTCGCCGGTCCAGGTGGTCTGGGTGATCGCTGCACGAACCGTGGTCATGCTCTTCCTCGACTTCCTCGCGTGGACGACGGCCGACGCTGGCCCCCGTGAGGAGCACTCTCCGGCCCTGTGGGCGCCACCGTCAAGAGGACTCTGCATTCCCGCCGTTTCGCGGGTGTTTCCCGAACGTTGCTGTCTCGCTCGAGACCGAGGCGGTCGGAGGCGGGGCTCGGAGGTGCGGGACGGATGCGTCCCCGCCGCGGGCGTAGCATGGTGGTGCGCCGGGCATCACCTCCGCGCGCTGACCGCAGACCGTTCGCGCCAGCCTGCCCAGGAGCCCCGCCGATGCCCTTCCGCCTTCGTCCTCTCGTCGTCGTCGCCGCCGTGCCGCTGCTCGTGCTCGCGGGCTGCGCGTCCACCGGCCCTGCAGCCGGTCCGACGGCTGAACCGACGGCTGGCGCGGCCGCGCCGGCGGCCGCGGTGCAGGACTGCGGCATCGACGTGGCGCCTCGCACCGAGCCCGCCGAGCGCATCCTCGCGGTGAAGTCGACCGCTGCGGAGCTCGTCGTCGCCCTCGGCCTCGGCGATGCGCTCGTCTCGACCGCCTTCCTCGACGGGCCGCTCGAGATGGCGGACGGCGAGGCGCCGCCGACGATCGAGGGCATGCCGTCGCGCGAGGCCGTGCTCGCGCTCGAGCCGGATGCGGTGGTGGCGGGCTGGGAGTCGGCGTTCGCACCGGAGGCGGCGGGCGACCGCGCCGCGCTCCACGACCTCGGCGTGACGACGTGGGTCTCCCCCGCCGCGTGCCGGTCGGTCGACGTCGCGCCGCTCACGTGGGATGCGCTGCTCGGCGAGCTCGAGGACGCCGGCACCGTGCTCGGCGTGCCCGACGCGGGCGCCGCCCTCGCCGACGAGCAGCGCGCGGCGCTCGACGCGATCGAGCCGCTCGGCGACGACGGCACCGGGGCAACGGCGCTCTGGTACTCGTCGGGCGACGACGCGCCCTACGTCGGCGGCGGCTCCGGTGCCCCGCAGCTCGTGCTCGAGTCGGCGGGGCTCGAGAACGTCGCCGCCGATGTCGCCGAGCCGTGGACGACGATGTCGTGGGAGGCGCTCGCCGCGAGCGATCCCGATGTGATCGTGCTCGTCGACGCCGCGTGGCACACGGCCGAGTCGAAGATCGAGCGGCTGCGGGCGAACCCGGCGACGGCGCAGCTCGACGCCGTGCGGGAGGGCCGGTTCGTCGTCGTGCCGTTCCCGATGGCGGAGGCGGGCGTCGGCTCCGTCGACGCGGTCGGGCTCGTCGTCGACGGCGTCCGGGCGATGGCGCTGGGATGACCCGCATCGCGGACGGCACGAGCGCCGACGCCACGAGCGCGGACGCGACCAGCGCTGCCGCGACCAGCACCACACGGTCGCGCGCGGAGCAGCGAGCGGCCGGATCGCCCGTGACCGCCCGCCGCCGGCGGCGCTGGCTGCTGCCGGCGCTCGGCGCGGTGCTGCTCGCGCTCGGCGTCGCCGCCGCGTGCATCGGGGTCGCGGGCGTCGCTCCCGCCGATGCGCTCGCGGCGATCGCCGCCCGGCTCGGCGTGGGCGCGAGCCCGCTCGGCGCCGTCGGCGACGCGATCGTCGTCGACCTGCGGCTGCCGCGCATCCTCGCCGCCGCGGCCGTCGGCGCGGGCCTCGCGATCGTGGGTGCCGTGATGCAGGCGCTCGTGCGCAACCCGCTCGCCGACCCCTACCTGCTCGGCGTCTCGTCCGGCGCCTCGGTCGGCGCCGTGCTCGTGCTCGTCACCGGCCTCGGCACCGGTCTCGGCGCGCTCGGCGGTGCGGCGCTGCCCGCCGCCGCGTTCGCCGGCGCGCTGCTCGCGCTCGTCGCGACCCTGGGCCTCGCCGGCGCCGCGGGCGGGGCGACCCCGACCCGGACCGTGCTCGCGGGCGTCGTCGTGGCATCCGCCGCGAGCGCCGTCGTGAGCCTCGTGATCTTCTGGCGCGCCGACGGCGACGCGTTCCGCGAGATCCTCGCGTGGCTGCTCGGCTCGCTCGCGGCGTCCTCGTGGTCGAGCGCCACGATCGCGCTCGTCGGCGCCGCGCTCGCGCTGCCGCTGCTCGCGAGCGGCCGGCTGCTCGACGCGCTCGCCCTCGGCGACAGCACCGCTGGCGCGCTCGGCGTCGACGTGCGCCGCACCCGCTGGGTGCTGCTCGTGGCGTGCGCGCTCGTCACGGGCGCCCTGGTCTCGGTCTCGGGCGCGATCGGCTTCGTCGGCCTCGTCGTGCCGCACGCGGTGCGGCTGCTCGTGGGCGCGTCGCACGCGCTGCTGCTGCCCGCGAGCGGGCTCGCCGGCGCGATCGTGCTGCTCGTCGCCGACACCGTCGCCCGCGCCGCCTTCGACCCGCGGGAGCTGCCGGTCGGCATCGTGACGGCGCTCATCGGCGCACCCGTCTTCGCGGCCCTCATGCTCACGGGTCGGGTGCGGTCGTGAGCGGGGCGCGCCAGGGCCTCGCGGTCGAGCGGCTCTCGGTCGCCGTGCGGGGGCGCGCGCTCGTCGACGACGCGTCCTGGTCGGCGCCGGCCGGGCAGATCACCGCGCTCGTCGGCCCGAACGGCGCCGGGAAGTCGACGATGCTGCGCGCGATCGCCGGGGTGCTGCCCGAGCGCGCGACGCACGCCGGCGGCGTGCTGCTCGACGGCGCGCGGCTCGACGGGCTGCCCGTCCGCGAGCGCGCGCGCCGCATCGCGCTCGTCGAGCAGTCGACGGATGCCGTGCCGCAGCTGACGGCGCGGGAGGCCGTGCGGCTGGGGCGCACGCCGCACCACCGCATGCTCGGGTTCTCGCTCGGCGACGATCGCCTCGTCGAGGCCGCGCTCGCGGATGCGGGTGCGACCGGGCTCGCGGAGCGCCAGCTCGGCGAGCTCTCCGGCGGCGAGCTGCAGCGCGTGCACCTCGCGCGCGCCCTCGCGCAGCGCCCGGCGGTCGGCGAGCCGAGCGCGCTGCTGCTCGACGAGCCGACGAACCACCTCGACGTCGCCTGGCAGCTCGAGCTGCTCGCGCTCGTGGGCAGGCTCGCCGAGGACCGGCCGGTCGTCATGACGGTCCACGACCTCGGGCTCGCCGCGACCCACGCCGACCGGGTCGTGCTCGTCGACCGCGGCAGGGTGCTCGCGGAGGGCAGCCCGGACGCGGTGCTGACGGCTGAGCGGATCCGCTCGGTGTACGGCGTCGAGGCGACGATCGACGCGGCGCCGGACGGCGTCGCCATCCGCTATCGGAGGATCACGGCATGAGGATCTCCCTGCTCGCGGGCGGCGTCGGCGGCGCGCGCTTCGCGCTCGGGCTGCGGGACGCGGCGCGCGAGCTGCACGGCGACGCCGACATCCGCATCGTCACGAACGTCGGCGACGACGTGTGGCTCGCGGGCGTGAAGGTGTGCCCCGACCTCGACTCGCTGCTCTACGCGCTCGCCGGGGTCGGCGACACCGAGCGCGGCTGGGGACGCGCCGGCGAGAGCGAGCGCGTCGCCGCCGAGCTGACCGCCTACGGGGTCGGCTGGCCGTGGTTCACGCTCGGCGACCTCGACCTCGGCACGCACCTGGCACGCACGGCGATGCTGCGCGACGGCGCGACCCTCACCGAGGCGACCGCACGGCTCGCGGCGCGCTGGCCGCTCGGCGCGACGCTGCTGCCCGTCACGGACGACGAGGTGCCGACGCACGTCGTGACCGACGAGGGCGTGCTGCACTTCGAGGAGTGGTGGGTGCGCACGCGCGCGCAGCTGCGCGCGCACCGGTTCGTGCAGCACGGGGTCGAGCGCTCACGGATCGCACCGGCCGCCCGCGCGGCGATCGCGGACGCCGACGTCATCCTGCTCGCGCCGTCGAACCCGGTGGTGTCGATCGGCACGATCGTCGGCATCCCGGGCGTGCGCGACGCGCTCGAGACGGCCGCGGCGCCGGTCGTCGGCGTCGCGCCGATCATCGGCGGCCGCGCCGTGCGCGGCATGGCCGACGCGTGCCTCGCGGCGATCGGCGTCGAGGCGGATGCGGCCGCGGTCGCCGCGCACTACGGCGCGCGGTCGGCCGGCGGACTGCTCGACGGGTGGCTGCTCGCCGAGGAGGACGCGGCGTCGCTCGCGACGGTCGAGGCGGTCGGCATCCGCGCGGCGGTGCGCCCGCTGTGGCTCACGCCGGGCGCGCCGGCGGCCCGGGTCGCGCGGGACGCGCTGCAGCTCGCGGCGTCGATCGCCGGCTGAGCACCCCTCGCGCGGTCAGCTCGAGAGCGACGCCGCGTCGAGCACCGCGCGCGTGTGCTCCCCCACGCCCAGCTCCATCGCGAGGTGCAGGTCGGCGAGCTCGTCGACGTCGATCCGCAGCCCCGAGTCCGGCGCGATGGGCAGCGGCGCGTGGCCCGCACGCCGGTGCAGCGCTGCCGAGCCGGGGCCGAAGCGGGGGCGCAGCGCCTCCGCGCGGCGCGCCGCGAGCAGCGTCGTGCCCGTCGCGACGGCGTCGGGCACGTACGAGCGCTCCTCGTGCTCGGCGAGCAGCAGCGCGGCGTCGAGCACCTCGGCCGTGAGCGCGGGCAGGTCGCCCAGGATGACGGCGGCCGGCTGCTGCGGCTCGAGCTCGGCGAGGCCGGTGGCGATGGCGGCGCGGAGGCCGGCGCTCGGGTCGTCGACGACCTCGATGCCGTCGATCCCGTCCGTCACCGCCGGGTCGCAGGTGACGACGACGACCCGACCGATGGATCCGGCGTCGCGCGCGGCGCTGATGACGTCGCGGGCGAAGGCGACCGCGAGGGCGGCGCGGGCGTCGCCCGCGTCGAGGCGCGACTTGCCGATCGAGCCTTTCACAGGGATGACGACCGCCCACTCCATGGCGCCAAGCCTACGATGGCGCGGGTGCGCTGCCCGACGCACCAGCTCCGCTACTCGTCGCGCAGCGGCGGCACGACGCGGAACAGGCTCGGCGGCAGCAGCACCGTGAGCACGCGCCGCCACGGCGGCAGCGCCTCGGCGAGCGCGCGCCTCCCCCGGCGCACGTCGTCGTCCAGCGCACCCGGCTCGCGCGGGCCGTCGTCGAAGACGGCCAGCTCGGCCGCGAGCCGCACCCGGTCGGCAGCGGCCGCGCCCGCGGGTGCGCGGGCGGCGATCGCCGCCTGCACCTCGCCCGGCGTCGCCGAGCCGGGCAGCCGCACGCCCGCATCCGCGAGCGACGCGCGCAGCTCGAGCCACGCGCCGGGCGCCCCCCGCCGCAGCCGCAGCGCGCGCTGCGCGGCCCGCACGAGCATCGGCAGCGCGAGCAGCAGCAGCACGCCGAGCGCGGTGAGCCATCCGCGCAGCGCCGCGCCGTCGATCGCGATGCCGGGCCCCGGAGCGGCGCTGGGCTGACCCGGCGCCGCGGATGCGCCCGGCGACGCCGACGGCGTCGGCGAGGCGGAGGGCGTGGGGGTCGGCGTCGGCGCGGCGGAGGTCGCGCTCGGCGTCGGGCTGGGCGTCGTCTCGGCCCCCTGGGGGCTCGCGACGCCGGTGCCGGCACCCGGCGTCGTCTCGACCCGCACCCAGCCCGCGCCGTCGACCCACGCCTCCGCCCAGGCGTGGAAGTCGTTCGTCGTCACCGACCAGCCACCGGCGATCGCCGAGCCCGGCAGGAACCCGACCGCGACGCGCGACGGCACGCCTGCCCCGCGCAGCAGCGTCGCTGTCGCACTCGCGTAGTGCACGCAGTAGCCGGCGCGGGTGTCGAGGAAGCCGGCGAGCGCATCCCAGCCCCCGCCGCCGCCGCCCGCGAAGCCCGGCAGGTCCAGCCGCTCGGAGTACTCCCAGCCGCCGCTCGTCATGAAGCCGTGCACGGCGACCACGCGCTCGGCGGCCGACATCCCGTCGTCGACGAGCGCCGCGCCCTGCGCGCCGATCGCCTCCGCCTCCGGCGGCAGCGCGAGCCAGGCGTCGTGGCCGGTCGAGCCGGTGCCCACCGGCAGGGCGTCGAGGAGCGGCGAGCGACTGCCCGACGCGGTGTACTCCAGCCCGGACTCGACGACGCCGGCACCGACGCGCAGCGCGTCGTTCGCGTCGTCCCAGCTCGCGCCCTCCGGCGGCGCGACGTCGAGCCCGCGCTCCGGCATCGGCAGGCTCTCGGCCCGCACGTCGCTCATCCGCACCGTCATCTGCATCGCCTGGCCCGCGTCGGCGCCCTCGACGAGCACCCCGGGGTCGCCGGCCTGCGGTTCGACCTCGACGAAGCCGGCCGGCCCGGCCTGCGAGAGCGTCGTCACGCGCGTGACGGTCGGCTGGCCGTCGGTGGTCGCGTACGTGAAGACCGACTGCGGCTCCGGCCGCCGCAGCTCGTCGCCGAGGTCGATCGTGGCGTCGAGGATGGGCGTCGACGGCTGGAACAGGTCGTCGAGGGTGGGCAGGTCGACGTCGACCTCGCGCGGGCTGGGCGCGACGAGCGGCACGGCGACCGCGACGAGCGCGGCGACGGCGACGAGGCCGATCGGCCCGGCCCACGGCCGCCCGAGCGCGAGCCGCTCGTCGATCGAGGGGGCGGCGAGCGCGAGCGCCGAGACGGCGACGCCCGGCAGCGCGTGCCACCACGGCACGTCGAGGCGGAACGCGATCGGGAGCAGCAGCGGCACGGCGGTGAAGAGGATGGCGATCGCCGGCGCGCGCAGCGCGAGCCCGATGAGATCGACCTGCACCGCCAGCACCGCGGCCGCCACCACGACGACCGCGAGCACGGGCGGTTCGAGCGCGATCGGGGTCGCGACGGCCCACGCGACGTCCTGCACGCCGACCGTCAGCACGCGCAGCGACTCCGCGACGGATGCGGGCGTCGGGATGACGCCGATCAGCGCGTCGTCGGCGGCGGTGAGCGCGGTCGTCCATCCGACGCCGACGATCGCGGCGGCGGCCGACCCGGCGAACGTCGACCACGCGGCCCGCGCGAGGGCCGCGGCGATCCCCATCGACACCACGGCGAGCAGCACCGGCCAGAGCCACTCGGTGCCGAGCACCGACTGCGTCGACCACAGCCACGCGACCGGCAGCGCCGCGAGCGCGAGCGTCTCGACGAGTCCTGCGCGGCTGCGCGGGAGCCGGCGGCCGCGCGGCTCGGCCGCGGCGGTCGTCGGCCGCTCGGGCGCGGCGATGAACGCGGGGGCGGTCATCGGAGCTCCCGGGCCGGCCCGACGCCGTCGATCCAGCGCTGGACGCGCACGCGCGATCCGGGCATGAGCCGGGTGTGCGGCGCGTCGAGGTCGGCGACGAGCCAGAGCGTCGAGCCCGGCGCGAGCGTCCAGCGCTCGGGCGCTGCCTCCTCGAGGGCGACGACGTGCGCCGCCGCGCCCTCCCGCTGCCCCGGCTCGTCGCGCGCGACCGCCGCGAGCGTCGCGAAGGCCGCAAGCGCCGCGTCGCGGTCGCGCCAGTCGGCCGTGGCGATGCTCGGCGCGCCGGTCTCCGCCACCTGCACGATGCGGTCGCGTCCGGCGAGCGCGCGAACGATCGAGCAGGCGGCGCGCGCGAGCCGATCCTCCGCGTCGCGGCCGTGCCCCGCGGCGCCGGCCGTGTCGACGAGCACGAGCAGGTCGTCGGTGGCGGGGTTCGCCTCCTGCCGCACCATCAGCTGGCCGCGCTTCGCCGACTGCCGCCAGTGCACGCGCCGCTGTGGATCACCGGGCCGCCACTCGCGCACCATCGCGTCGATCTCGTCGGCGTTGCGGGTCTGCGACTGCTGCCCCGCCTCGCGGTTGGAGCGGAGCGTCGCCGAGGGCACCGAGAGCAGCGCGGGGCCGACGACGACGCTCGAGCGCGGATCGACGGAGCGGGTCGAGCGCATGACGCGGAACGGGTCGAGCGAGGTGACCTCGACCGGCGCGAGCCGCCAGCGGCCTCGCGGCTGATCGCCGAGCGGCACGTCGGCGGCGCCGTCGTCGTCGAGCGTCCCCTCGAGGTGCAGGTATCGCTCGGGCCCGGGCGCCCAGGTGGCCCACCGGTCGCCCGCCTGCCGGCGGTCGGCGGCGATGCGCAGCACCGCGTGCTGCCCCTCCTCGAGCACGGCGGGTGCGGTGACGCGCACGCGCGTCGCGGTGCCGAGCACCCACCAGGCGCCGAGCAGCACGATGCCGAGGCACAGCGCCGCCGGCACGAGCAGCACGGCCTGGCGCTCCCAGTAGCCCGCGACGGCGAGCGCGACGCCCAGCAGCACGAGCACGATCCCCCGCGCCGTCGGGCGGGCGCGGGCTCGGTCGCGGGCCATCAGCGCATGACGGGGGCGACCGTGGTCGCGAGGGCGTGCGCCACCACCCGCCGGGCGTCGTCGTGCCGCGCGTGCGGGTCGTGCATCACCAGGTGGTGCGGGAGCACGTGCACGGCCAGCTCCTTGACGTCGTCGGGCGAGAGCCAGTCGCGCCCGAGCAGGTGCGCGCGCGCCTTCGCGGCGCGCACGAGCTGCAGCGTGGCGCGCGGGCTCGCGCCGAGGCGCACCTCGTGGTGGTCGCGGGTCGCGCGCGAGAGCCGCACGGCGTAGCGCTCGACGAGCTCGTGCGCGCGCACCGAGCGGGCGACGCCGATCTCCTCACGGAACTGCTGCTCGGTCGTCGCCGGGCGCACGGCGTCGAGCGGCTGCGCGACCTCGCGCGCCTGCACCATCGCGAGCTCCGCGTCCTGGTCCGGGTAGCCGAGCTCGAGGCGCGCCATGAAGCGGTCGCGCTGCGCCTCGGGCAGTGCGTAGGTGCCCTCCATGTCGATCGGGTTCTGCGTCGCGACGACGAGGAACGGCGTCGGCAGCACGTGGGTGATGCCGTCGACGGTCACCTGCCCCTCCGCCATGCACTCGAGCAGCGCCGCCTGCGTCTTCGGGCTCGCTCGGTTGATCTCGTCGGCGATGACGATGTTCGCGAAGACCGGCCCGGGCTGGAAGCGCAGCTCGCCGCTCGTCTGGTCGAGCACCGACATGCCGGTGATGTCGCTCGGCAGCAGGTCGGGCGTGCACTGGATGCGCCGCACGGTGCCGCCGATCGCCGCCGCGAACGCCCGCGCGAGCTGCGTCTTGCCGACGCCCGGCACGTCCTCGAGCAGCACGTGCCCCTCGGCGAGCAGCACGGTGAGCACGGTGCGGATCTCATCGGCCTTGCCGGAGATGACGGAGGCGACGGCGCGCTCGATGCGCGATCCCGGCGTCTCGACGTCGGGCTCGCCGGGCGACGACGTGCGCGCCGGCGCGCTCACGACCGCGCGGGGGTCCTCAGCCTGCATGCGATGCTCCCGCCTCTGCCAGTGCGTCGATCCTGCCCGCCTCGCGACCGGCGCGGTAGGCCTCGTCGCTGCCGAGGTGGAACATGTCGCCCTCGCGACGCACGAGCCGGGTCGCGCCCGGCTCGTCGAGGCCTGCGACGTGGCGGCCGAGGCCGCGCACGAGCACGACCGGCACCCCGTCGGCCTTGCCCGCGACGAGCTCGGCGGCGCCGGCGATCTCGTCGGCGATCGCCGGCGCGGTCACGAGCAGTGGCCGGCCGTTCGCGTCGGTGCTCACCGGCTCGAGCACGCGGATGCCCGCGGCCCCGATCGCGACGTCGGTCTGGCCCATGCGCCAGGCGCGGCCGAGCGTGTCGCTCACGATGACGCCGATCGCGGCGCCGAAGCGCGACCGCAGCCGCTCGGCGATCGCGCGTGCCGAGGCATCCGAGTCGAGCGGGAGCAGCAGGATCGTGCCGTCGTCGGTGTTCGACGCGTCGACGCCCGCGGCGGCGAGCACGAGCCCGGTGCGGTGCTCGACGATGCGGGTGATGCCGCCAGGGAAGGCGCGCGAGGCGACGAGCCGCACCGACTCCTCGGTGATCGCCTGCTCGCGCTCGGCGGCCGGGCGGATGCGGCCCTCCGCCTTCGAGACGACCTTGCTCGTGACGACGACGATGTCGCCGTCGAGGGGCGCGAGCGGCGCGACGGCGTCGGCCACGATCGCGGGCAGGTCGTCGCCGGGTCGGATCTCGCCGATCCCCCGCACAGCGCGCAGCTCGAGGTCGGCGGTGGGCGCCGGGTCGCTCATCGCGACTGCAGGAACGTGGCGACCGCGCGCGGCACGTAGGGGCTGATGTCGCCGCCCAGCTCGCTCACCTGGCGCACGAGGCTCGACGAGACATGCGCGTTCTCGGGGTTCGGCAGCATGAAGATCGTCTCGATCCCGCCGAGGTTGCGGTTCACGATCGACATCGGCGTCTCGTACGAGAGGTCGGTCGACGAGCGGATGCCCTTCACGAGCACCTCCGCCCCCACCTGCTGGCAGTAGTCGACGAGCAGGCCCATCGACCAGTTCGCGATGCGGATCTCGCCCGAGATGCGCGCCTCCTCGATCGAGCGCTCGATGAGCGACTCGCGCTCCGGCACCGGCAGGAACGCCTGCTTGTCGGGGTTGTGCGTCACGACGACGTGCACCTCGTCGAAGATGCTCGCAGCGCGGCCGATCACGTCGAGGTGCCCGAGGGTCACGGGGTCGAAGGAACCGGGCACGACGGCGATGCGGGGCATGGGCAGAAGCGTACCGGTGGTGGCTATGGAAGCCGCTCGCGCACCGTCAAGCCGTCAGGCCGTCACCAGCGCCGCCCGCGCATCCGGGTCCAGCCGCGCGTGCACGGCGAGCCGCAGCGCCGGGTGCTCGGCGAGCGTCGGGTCGTCGTCGAGCACGGCACGGGCGGCGTCGCGCGCCGCCTCGATGATCGACACGTCGCGCGCGACCCGCAGCACCCGCAGCCCGCTGCGGCCGCCCGACTGCGCGGCGCCGAGCACGTCGCCCTCGCCGCGCTGCTCGAGGTCGACCTCGGCGAGCGCGAAGCCGTCGAGGGTCGACGCGACGGCGTCGAGCCGCTCGCGTGCGGGTGAGAGCGGATCGGTCGCGCTCACGAGCATGCAGAGGCCAGCGTGCTCGCCGCGGCCGATGCGTCCGCGCAGCTGGTGCAGCTGCGAGACGCCGAAGCGGTCGGCCGAGAGCACCACCATCATCGTCGCGTTCGGCACGTCGACGCCCACCTCGATCACGGTGGTCGCGACGAGCACATCGATCTCGCGCGCCCGGAACGCGCGCATGACCGCATCCTTCTGCTCGGTCGTGTCGGCGCCGGTGAGCGGCGCGATCTGCCGCCCGACGAGCGCGGGCACCTGCCGCAGTCGCTCGAGGGTGGTGGTGACGTCGTCGACCGGCGGCTGCGGCCGGCCGTCCTCCGGCGCCTCCTCGTCGCGGTCGATGCCCTCGAGCTTGCCGGGCGCGATCGCCGGGCAGACGACGAACGCCTGCCGCCCGGCCTCGAGCTCCTCGCGCATCCGCTCCCAGATGCGCCCGAACAGCTGCGGCTGCTCGGCCGGGTCGACGACGAAGGTCTTGATGGGGCTGCGCCCGGCGGGCAGCGAGCGGATCGTCGAGACGTCGAGGTCGCCGAACGCCGTCATCGCGATCGTGCGCGGGATGGGCGTGGCCGTGAGCACGAGGGTGTGCGGGTGGACGCCCTTCGCGCGCAGCGACTCGCGCTGCGCGACGCCGAAGCGGTGCTGCTCGTCGATGACGACGAGCCCCAGCTCGGCGAAGCTCGTGCGCTCGCTCAGCAGCGCGTGCGTGCCGACGACGATGCGGGCGGAGCCGGCGGCGATGCGCAGCAGCGCGCGCTTGCGCTCGGAGGCCGGCATCTGCCCGGTGAGGAGCGTCGGCTGCAGCTCTGCGGCGAGGTCGGGCCCGAGCGCACGGGTGATCGAGCGCAGGTGCTGCACCGCGAGCACCTCGGTGGGCGCGAGCAGCGCCGACTGGCCGCCCGACTCGGCGACGACGAGCATCGCCCGCGTCGCGACGGCGGTCTTGCCCGAGCCGACCTCGCCCTGCACGAGCCGGTGCATCGCCGTGCCGCTCGCGAGGTCGGCGAGGATCTCGTCGCCGGTCGTCCGCTGGTCGTCGGTGAGCTGCCACGGCAGGCTCGCGTCGAAGCGCTCGAGCAGCCGACCCGGATGCCTCGGCGCGGTCGGCAGCGTGTCGAACCAGTCGCGGGTCGCGAGCAGGTAGGTCTGCAGCAGGAACGCCTCGTGCCACGCGAGCGTGTGCCGCGCGCGATAGGCGTCCTGCTCGACCTTCGGCTGGTGCGCGAGGCGCAGCGCGTCGGCGACCGGCATGAGCTTCTGCGCCCGCCGCACGTCGTCGGGCACCGGGTCGGGCACGTCGCCGAGCGCGTCGAGGCCCTGGGCCACGAGCGCCTGGATCTTGGTGGTGGCGAGCGTGGCGGTGGCCGGGTAGATCGGCACCGGCTGGTTGGCCCACTCCTCGGCGTCGATGCCCTCCGCCTCGTCGAACAGCTCGTAGTCGGGGTGCGCGAGCTGGCGCTTGCCCTTGTAGACGCCGACGGTGCCCGAGAACAGCGCGGTCACGCCCTGATGGAGGTCGTCCTTGCGCCACGACTGGTTGAAGAACGCGAGGTCGAGCTCGCTCGTGCCGTCGGTGATCGTGATGCTCGTGAGCGTGCGCGGCCGGCCCTTCGCGTCGCGCTGCAGGTCGCGGTTCTCGACCGAGCGCACCTTCGCCACGACGGTGACGTGCTCGCCGGGCACGAGGCTCGCGAGCTCGGTCAGCTCGCCGCGCTTCGCGTAGCGCCGCGGCAGGTGCCAGACGAGGTCGCCGAGCGTCTGCATGCCGAACGCGCGCTCGAGCTTCGTCGCCGCGGCCTTCGGCAGCACGCGCTCGAGCGGGCGCTCGAACCCGTCGGGCAGCGCCCCGCCAGCCCTCTTCGTCGCCACCCGCCCAGGGTAGGCCGTGCCGCCGACGGGCACGGACGCATCCGCCGGTCAGCACCTGCCAAGATGGCCGCATGACGCGGATCGTCGGGGGCCTCGCGGGCGGGGCGAAGCTGCATGTGCCGGGGCCGGGCACCCGGCCCACCTCCGAGCGGGTGCGGGAGGCGATCTTCAACGCGCTCGACGCCCGCGGCCTGTGCGACGGCGCGCACGTGCTCGACCTCTTCAGCGGCTCGGGCGCGCTCGGGCTCGAGGCCGCGAGCCGCGGCGCCGAGTCGGTCGTGCTCGTCGAGCGCGAGCGGGGCGCGGCGAACGTGGCGCAGCGCAACGCCGAGATCGTCGCGAAGGCCGGCGCAGTGCGAGCGCTCGTGGAGCAGGTGGCGGTGCACCAGTACCTGCAGCGCTCCGGCCGGCAGTTCGACCTCGTCTTCGTCGACCCGCCCTACCGGCTCCCGGCGCACGAGATCTCGGCGGTCCTCTCGGACCTCGCCCCGCTGCTCGCGCACCCCGCGATGGTCGTCGTCGAGCAGTCGAAGCGCGCCGAGCCCCTGAGCCTGCCGGGCGACCTCGAGGTCGAGCGCAGCCGCGACTACGGCGACACGAGGGTGCACTACCTGACGACGAGCGGCCTGGCCAACGACGTCGTGCCGCCCGATGCGCACCCCGACGCGGGGCAGGCGGACGCGGACGCGTGATCGTCACGATCGAGCCCGCCGACTTCGGCGACGCCGCGCTCGTCGCGTTCCTGCAGGCGCACCTCGACGACCTCGCCCCCACCGCGCCCGCGACCAGCCAGCACGCCCTCGACCTCGCCGGCCTCCAGCGGCCGGGCATCCGCGTCTGGACGGCGCGGTCGACGGATGCGGCGGTCGTCGGCACGGTCGCCCTCGCGCCCGTCGATGCCGGCCACGAGGAGCTCAAGAGCATGCGCACGGATCCGGCGCGGCGCGGCGCGGGCATCGGCGCGACCATGCTGCGCCACGCGCTCGACGACGCGCGCTCACGCGGCGTCCGCCGGGTCTCGCTCGAGACGGGCAGCCAGCCGTTCTTCGCGCCCGCACGGTCGCTCTACGCGAAGCACGGCTTCGTCGAGTGCCCGCCGTTCGGCAGCTACCGACCCGACCCGAACAGCACGTTCATGACGCGCTCGCTCGAGGATCAGCCCGCGCGATAGGGATCCCAGCCGCGCGGCTCGAGCGGTGCTCCGTCGAGCGTGACGTCGCCCTGCGCTCCCGCGTGCTCGACATGGCCGATGCGCCGCACCGGGTGCCCGGCGAGCTCCGCGGGCGGCACGACGCCCGCCGGCAGCGTGACGAGCAGCGCGTGGTCCTCGCCGCCGTGCAGCGCCGCGGCCAGCGCCGCGTCCGGCGATGCGGCGGCGACGGCGGCCCCGTCGAGCTCGATCCGCACGTGGGATGCGCGCGCGACGCGGGCGGCGTCGAGCGCGAGGCCGTCGGAGACGTCGAGCATCGCGGTGGCACCGAGGTCGGCGAGCAGCGTGCCGGCCCCGATCGGCGTGACGGGCGCGAGCTGCGCGGCGATCGCCGCCCCGTGCGTCCCCGCACGCAGCAGCTCGGCGGCGTCGCGGTCGGGCTCGGCCGCCTCGTCGACCGCTTCGACGAAGAGGTGGCGCAGGCCCGTCGCCGCCCGGCCGAGGTCGCCGACGACCCACACCGCATCTCCCGGCCGCGCGCCGGAGCGCAGCACCGGCGCGCGCCCCTCGAGGTCGCCGAACGCGGTCACCGCGATCACCGCGTTCCGGGCGGTGCCGAGGTCGCCGCCCACGACGCCGACCCCCGGGGCCATCGCCGCGATCGCGTCGGCGAGGCCGCGCGCGAGCTCCTCGAGCGCGGCGATGCGGGTCGACGGCGGCACCGCGAGCGCCACGACCAGAGAGGTCGGGCGCGCGCCCATCGCCGCGACGTCGATGAGGTTGGTCGCGACGGCCTTCCAGCCGAGGTCGTGCCAGCGCGACCAGCCGAGCCGGAAGTCGGCGCCCTCGAGCATCGTGTCGGTCGTGACCACGAAGCGCCCGTCGGGTGCGGCGACGACCGCGGCGTCGTCGCCCGGGCCGACCGCGGTCGCCTCGCCCTCGGGCAGCAGCGGCAGGAAGCGCCGCAGCGCCTCGAGCTCGCCGGCCTCGTGCAGCGTGGCGTCGTCCATGGGGCAACGGTAGCCCGCGTCCGCGAACGCCGACGCTGACCGTGCGCTCGATCGGGCAGAGCCCCGCCCGAACGTCGCCCGGCGCTCGGTGCAGCGCTCCGCCCGATCGAGCTCGCGCAGCCGGCGCCGCCGATAGTCTTGAGGGGTGCGCATCCTCCCCCTCGCCGCGGCCGCGGCCGTCGTGCTCGCGCTCTCCGGCTGCGCCGCCGCCGTCATCCTGCCGCCCGCCGACGAGGCCTCCGCGCCCGGCTGCGCCGCGGTCGTCGTCTCGCTCCCCGAGGCGCTCGGCGACGAGAGCCTGCCGCAGCCGCTCGAGCGCCGCACCACGACCGCGCAGGGCGCGTCGGCGTTCGGCGATCCGAGCGCCGTCACGCTGCGCTGCGGCATGCCCGAGCCCGCGCCGTCCACCGCCCGCTGCATCACGATCGGCGAGGTCGACTGGCTCGAGGTCGCGGCCGAGGAGAACATCTGGACGTTCGTGAGCTACGGCCGCTCCCCCGCGACCGAGGTCGTCATCGACACGGATGTCGTCAGCGCCGTGACCGCGCTCGAGGGCGTCTCGAGCGCCGTCGCCCGCACCGACCGCACGGGCGCCTGCACCTAGGCTGCGTCGTCCGCGAGCACGTCGGGCAGGAACACGCGCCCGTCGTCGTGGCCGGGGTCGAGCACGATCGCGTGGCCCGGCGGGATGGCCGCCGCGAGCTCGGCGCCCGTGACCTTCAGGTGCCGCTTCGTGCGCGTGGCGAAGCCGCCGATGCGCTGCGTCGACGTGAACGCCACGACGAGCTGCATCCCCTTGTGCGGCAGCACCAGGAACCTGCCGGAGGCCGGATCGCGCGGGTCGCCGACGACCGCCGGCACGACGAGCTCCGCCTCGCGCACGACCGCCCAGGCGGCCGCGTGGTCGGTGGCGGGGATCGTCTGCAGGGCATCGAGCGTCGGGTTCTCCATGCCGCAATGCTCCCAGAGGTGATGACGGGCCTGCTCGCGGCGGGCGCCGCGGCCGGTGGTGTGGGCGCGCTCTGGGAGACTGGACGCATGGCCCTCGACTTCACCGCGATCGACTTCGAGACGGCCAACGGCAACGCCGCATCGGCCTGCGCGGTCGGCCTCGTGAAGGTGCGCGACGGCCTCGTGGTCGACCGGTTCTCGACGCTCATCCGCCCCACGGCGCCCTACGACGAGTTCTGGGAGTGGAACACCCGCATCCACGGGATCTTCGCGCACCAGGTGCTGGACGCGCCCGACTGGGTCGAGACGCAGCGGCAGATCCTCGCGTTCGGCGGCGACGACGTCTACGTCGCCCACAACGCCGGCTTCGACCGCGGGGTCATGCGCGCGGCCGCGAAGGCGGCCCGGCTGCCCGTGCCCGACATGCGCTGGACCGACTCGCTGCGGATCGCCCGCAAGACGTTCGCGCTCGAGTCGTACCGGCTGCCGGTCGCGGCGCTCGCCGCCGGGTTCGACGACTTCCGCCACCACGACGCCGCCGGCGATGCCGAGGCGTGCGCGGCGATCGTCATCGGCGCGGCGAAGCGCCACGAGCTCGACGAGCTCGCCGACCTCGTCGCGCGGTGCATGTCGGCCGTGCACGAGATCGGCGAGCGGCACGAGGAGCTGCGCGAGCTCGAGGCGGCGCGTCGCAACGCGCAGCGCGAGCGGCCCTGGTGGCAGTAGCCGCCTCCCGGCACCCGCCCGCCGGTGCGCGGAGCCGGCGGCGTCAGTCGTTCGCGGCGACGTGCGCGAGCAGCTCCTCCACGAAGCGGGCCTCGTCCTCGAGGTGCGGCGAGTGGCCCGCGCCCTCGAAGACGACCTCCCGGTAGTCGCCGCCGTTCGCGGCGTACGCGTCGAGCACCGCGCGGGTCTGCGCGATCATCGGCTGCGGCGGCGCCGCCTCCTCCCCCGGCCAGCCGGGCACGATGCCGTGCTTGCCGAGCGTGTTGAACTCGAAGAACGACTCGTCCGCCACGATCGCGTCGTGCGCGCCGCGGATCCACAGGACGGCGGGCTTCACGGGCGCCTCGACGATGCCGGTCAGGTCGAGGTGCGCGACCGACATCGCGTTGAGGATGCCGCGCCCGCCGGCCGCGAAGCCGGGCCACGAGTCGGAGGCGGCGCCGTCGCCGGGCTGGTTGTCGGGTCCGGTCCTCGTCGACAGCATCGACTCGACCCAGAGGTCCTCGCGGCCGTCGTCGAAGCCGGGCGCGACGTAGCTCGAGCGGAAGACGCTGCGCGGGCTCGTCGCCTCGTCCGCCGACGTGTCGCCCGCCTCGAGCCGGGCGATGAAGTCGGCGTTCACGCCCAATCCACCCGTGCCCGCCGCGTCCGGCGTGCACGGCGTGCCGTCGAGCCGCGAGCCGAAGCCGTGCGGCGGCACGGGCGCCTGCAGCGTGATCGAGCGCACGAGCTCCGGGCGGTCGAGCAGCAGCTGCAGCACGACGCCCCCGCCCATCGACCAGCCGACGACGTGCACCCCCGAGAGGCCGAGCGCGTCGAGCACCGACGCCACGTCGTCGGAGAGGTCGCGGAGGCCGCGAGTCGCGTCGACGGGGAGGGTCTCGCTGTCGCCGTAGCCGCGCAGGTCGATCGCGACGCTCGGCCGCGGGAGCGCGAGCATGAGCGGCTGGAAGAAGAGCGACGACGACACGTTGCCGTGGATGAGCACGATCGGCGTCGCGTCCCGCGCGCCGGCATCGGTGCCCGGCGCGCGGAGCACGGATGCCCGCAGCCGGTCGGTCTCGACGAAGGCCTGCTCGACGCCCTCGAGGATCGTGCTCACGCGAGGATCTCCGGCTCGGTCTGCGCGCGCAGCTCCTCGAGCGTGACGCCCGGCGCGAGCTCGACGAGCCGCAGCCCCTCGGGCGTCACGTCGAGCACGGCGAGGTCGGTGATGATGCGGTCGACGACGCCCTTGCCGGTGAGCGGCAGCGAGCACGCGTCGACGATCTTCGCCGAGCCGTCCTTCGCCACGTGCTCCATGAGCACGATGACCTTCGCGGCGCCGTGCACGAGGTCCATCGCGCCGCCGGGACCCTTCACCATCTTGCCCGGGATCATCCAGTTGGCGATGTCGCCGGAAGCCGACACCTGCATCGCGCCGAGGATGGCCGCGTCGATCTTGCCGCCGCGGATCATCGCGAACGACGTGGCCGAGTCGAAGAACGACGTGCCCGGCAGCGTCGTGACGGTCTCCTTGCCGGCGTTGATGAGGTCGGGATCGACCGCATCCTCGGTCGGGTACGGGCCGACGCCGAGGATGCCGTTCTCGCTCTGCAGCACGACGGTCACGTCGTCGGGCACGTAGTTGGGCACGAGCGTCGGCAGCCCGATGCCGAGGTTGACGTAGTTGCCGTCCTCGAGCTCCTGCGCCGCGCGCGCGGCCATCTCGTTCCTCGTCAGTGCCATGTCAGCTCTCCCTGTGCTCTCTACTGCTCGGTCACGGTGCGGCGCTCGATGCGCTTCTCGATGTCGGTGCCCACCTCGACGATGCGGTGCACGAACACGCCCGGCAGGTGCACGGCATCCGGGTCGATCTCGCCCGGCTCGACGAGCTCCTCGACCTGCGCGATGCAGATCCGGCCCGCCATCGCGGCGGGCGGCGAGAACTGGCGCGCGGCCTTGTTGAAGACGAGGTTGCCGTGGCGGTCGCCGCGGAGCGCGTGCACGAGCGCGAAGTCGGTCGTGATCGCCTCCTCGAGCACGAACTCCCGCAGCTCCCCGTCGACCTCGAACGTCGCCGTCGGCTTGGGCGCGGATGCCTTCGCGACCGTGCCGTCGGCGTTGTAGCGCTGCGGGAGGCCGCCCTCCTGCACCTGCGTGCCGACGCCCGTGCGCGTGTAGAACGCGGCGATGCCGGACCCGCCGGCGCGCAGCTTCTCGGCGAGCGTGCCCTGCGGGGTGAGCTCGAGCTCGAGCTCGCCCGTCAGGTAGCGGCGCTCGAACTCCTTGTTCTCGCCGACGTACGACGACGTCATCTTGTCGATCTGGCCGGCGCGCAGCAGCAGCCCGAGGCCCCAGTCGTCGACGCCGCAGTTGTTCGAGACCACCTTGAGGCCGCGCACGCCGCGCTCCTCGAGCGCCCTGATGAGCGCCATCGGGTTGCCCGAGAGGCCGAAGCCCCCGACGGCGAGCGTCGCGCCGTCCTGGATGTCGGCGACGGCCTCCGCCGCGGAGCCGTAGGTCTTGTCGATCGCCATCGGTCAGCGTCCCTCTCTGTGCGCCGCAGCCACGGAGGCCGCGGGTCCCGCGCCGGTCGCGACGAGCGAGACCGCGTCGAGCACGGCATCCGCCCCTCGGCCCAGCAGGATCGTGTAGTGGTTCGTGTGCTCGACGTCCCGCACCGCGAGCTCGGGCAGCCGCGACGTCCATGTCGCGAGCCACTCGTCATCGTAGAGGCCGGGTGCCTCGTCGAAGAGGCCGCGCGGGCTGCGCAGCAGCCGCATGGGCACGCGCAGCGCCTGCAGCGCCTCGGCGTAGCCGCCGCGCCCGTCGAGCTCGACGAGGTTGGCGATGACCGCGTCGGGCGTCGCCGACGGCCGGAGCGCGCCGTCGACGTCGACGAGGTCGTAGTCGACGTACTCCTCGATCGCGGCGTTCCAGTACGGCCCGAAGGCGGGGTGCTGCCGCCAGAAGTCTCGGTACGCCTCCGCCGACGGGAAGGTGCGGCGCAGCCGCTCGATGGCGGGCCCCAGCACCTCCTCGGGGCTCACGTCGTCGGCCGCGGGCCGCAGCGGCACGCCGCCGTCGATGAGCACGAGCGCCTCGACGAGCTCGGGGTGCGCGGCGGCGAGCCGCACGGCGACGTACGCCCCCATCGAGTGGCCGACGACGATCGCGCGGTCGAAGCCGGCCGCGGCGATCGCCCCGGCGACGTCCTCGGCGTGCTGCTCGAGCCCGTACGGGCCCGGCAGCGCGCGGGAGCCGCCGCGACCGCGCAGGTCCATCGCCAGCACCGGTGCCGACAGGCGCGCGGCGACGTGCGCGAAGGAGCGGTGGTTGGCCGTGATCCCGTGGATGGCGACGACGGGCGTGCCGGACGCATCCGGCCGCCAGAGCGTCGCGATGAGCTCGCCGCCGTCGACCGCGACGCGCAGCGGCCGCTCCTGCGCGTACTGCTCGTGCTGTGCCTGCTGCTCGCTCATCGGGCGCTCCACCCACCGTCCATGACGTACGACGTGCCCGTCACCATGCCCGCGTGCGGGCCGGCGAGCCAGGTGGCGAGCGACGCGACCTCGTCGGGCTCGACGAGGCGCTTGATCGCCGCCTCGGTGAGCATGACCTTCTGCAGCACCTCGTCCTCGGGGATGCCGTGCGTCTTGGCCTGATCGGCGATCTGGCTCTCGACGAGCGCCGTCTTGACGTAGCCGGGGTTGATGCAGTTCGACGTCACGCCGTGCGGGCCGCCCTCGAGCGCGGTGACCTTCGACAGCCCCTCGAGCCCGTGCTTCGCGGCGACGTAGGCCGACTTGAAGGCGGAGGCGCGGATGCCGTGGACGCTCGAGAGGTTGATGATGCGCCCGAAGCCGCGCTCGTACATGCCCGGCAGCGCCGCCCGGATGAGCAGGAACGGCGACTCGAGCATGAGGGTGTGGATGCGTCGCCACATCTCGGGCTCGAGCTCCTGGATCGGGGCGACCCGCTGGATGCCCGCGTTGTTCACGAGGATGTCGGCCTCGAGCGACAGCGACTCGAGCGACGCGACGTCGAGCAGGTCGACCTCCCACGACTCGCCGCCGAGCTCCTGCGCGAGCGCGTCGGCCGCCGCGCCGTCGCGGTCGGCGATGACGACGGAGGCGCCCTCGGCCGCGAACGAGCGCGCGATGGCGGCGCCGATGCCCGCCGCGCCGCCGGTGATGACGGCCCTGCGGCCGGAGAGCGTGCTCATGAGTCCTCCTTGACGTGCGCCGTGGCGCGCTCGGTGGTGCTGTGCTGGCTGGTGCTGTGCTGGGTCGTGCCGTGCTGGGTCGTGCCGTGCTGGCTGGTGCTGTGCTGGGTCGTGGGCTCTTGGCCGATCGCGGCGGCGGTCGTCGGTGCGGCGGTGCCGAGCGCGCGCTGCACGAAGGCCACCATCTCGTCGAAGACGTCGTCGGGCACGGGCGTCGCGCCCGAGCCGAAGGCGCCGTCGTCGCCGGTCGGCCAGAGCACGTAGCGCATGCCGATCATCTCGCCGACGCCCATGAGCGCCCACGCCGCGACCTCCGGGTCGACGTCGCCGATCTCGCCCGCCGCCCTGGCCCGCGTGAGGCCGTCGCGGTAGCCCTCGACGATGCGCTCGTAGTGCCGGCGCATCGCGCCGGGCGACACGTACTCCGCCTCACGCACGACGCGGTAGAGCGCGGGGTGCTCGGCCGTGAAGGCGAAGAACTCGCGGAAGCCCTCGCGCTCCGCCTCCGCGCGGTTCGCACCGCGCGCGGCGCCGTCGCTCATGGCCTTGCGCACGCGCCGGTTGAGGTCGTCGACGAGCTGCTCGAACAGGTCGAGCTTCGACGAGAAGTACAGGTAGAAGGTGCCCTGCGCGACCCGGGCGCGCTCGGTGATGCGCGAGATCGACGCCGCCTGGTAGCCCTGCTCGGCGAACACCGCCTCGGCGGCCGCGAGCAGCTTCGCCTTGGTCTGCTCGCCGCGCTTCGTCCTCGGCTCGTTCATCGCGCCTCCGCCCTGGCCGCCTCGAAGGCGGCGATGAGCGCCCGGCGCAGCGGCTTGCCGCTCGTCGTGCGCGGGATGCCGTCGACCACCAGGAAGCGCTTGGGGTGCTTGAAGTCGGCGAGCCTGCCGTCGAGGTGCGCGTGCAGCGCCGCGTCGTCCGCGGGCTCGGCCAGCACGACCCACGCGACGAGCTCCTCGCCCCAGCGCTCGCTCGGCACGCCCGCGACGGCCGCGTCGATCACGGCCGGGTGCTCGAGCAGCGCGAGCTCGACCTCGATCGGCGCGATCGACTCGCCGCCGGAGCGCACGATGTCCTTCACCCGGTCGACGATGCGGATGCGGCCGCTCGCGTCGCGCGCGACGAGGTCGCCTGTGCGCAGCCACGGTCCGAAGCTCGCCGCTGCCGTCGCCTCCGGGTCGCGGAAGTAGCCCTGGAAGACCGCGGGCCCGCGCACGAGCAGCTCCCCCGTGCCGGCGCCCTGCTCGACCCGGCCGTCGACGAGCAGCGCGACGTCGACGTGCGGGTAGGGGCGCCCGACGGTGCCCGCGTCGCTCTCGTCGCGCGTGAGCGCGACGTTCGGGGCCGCCTCGGTGAGGCCGTAGCCCTGCCGCACGACGATGCCCGTGCGAGCCAGCTGCTCGGCGGCACGCGGGTCGAGCATGCCGCCGCCCACCACCGCCGTGCGCACGCTCGAGAGGTCGCGCGCCTGGAAGTCGGGGTGCTGGATGAGCGCGCGGAACGTCGTGGGCACGCCCATCGTCGCGGTGACGCGGTGCCGCTCGATGAGGGCGAGCGCGCGTCCGGCGTCGAAGGTGCGCTCGAGCACGACGCACGCGCCGACCCACCAGGCGAGCAGCGGCTGCACGTTCCAGCCCGCGACGTGGTGCTGCGGGAGCACCTGCAGCACGATGTCGTCCGGCGTGAGCGGCGTCGCGCGCGAGAGCGAGAGGTTGGCCCACGCGCAGTTCGCGTGGCTCAGCACGACGGCCTTCGGCGCGCTCGTGGTGCCCGAGGTGAAGAGCATGAGCAGGGCGTCGTCGTCGCGGGGGGCGGCGGCGGCGACCGGGTGCAGCGCATCCGGCACCGACGACTCCGCGCCGGCGGCGCCGAGCGCGGTCGTCGGGATGCGCGCCGGGGCCGCATCGCCGAGCCGCTCGAGCGCCGCCTCGGCGACCGGCCGGTGGTCGTCCTCGACGAGCAGCAGCGAGGGGTCGGCGATCCGCAGCTGCGCTGCGAGCTCGCCGGCGGTCAGGCGCCATGACAGCGGCACGAGCACCGCGCCAGCCTTCGCGCACGCGAACAGCAGCACGACCTGGTCGGCGGTCGAGCCCGTCACCGTCGCGATGCGGGCGCCCAGGCCGTGACCGGCCTCCCCGAGCGCGTGCGCGAGCGCGGTGGCACGCGCGTCGAGCTCGCCGTACGAGACGACGACGCCGCGGTCGACGATCGCCGCCCGCGCAGGCTCGATCGCGGCGCGGTCGGTCGTCCACCGGCCCAGGGTGAGCGGGCCCGGCGTCCCCGGACCGTCCGTGCGAGCGTCGTCGACCATGCGCCTAGGCTTCCATGTCCTGCAGCACCGCGGGCTCCTCCGCGTCGCGCCGGCCGCCGCGCCGCCGCGTGACGCGGTGGGCGATGCCGACGATGCCGCCGGGCGCGAACATCACGACGAGCACGAAGAGCATCCCGAGGATGAACAGCGGCTCGGAGAGCGGGATGCGCAGCACGTCGGGCAGCCCGGCGATCGCGTCGCTCGAGGCGAGCGCCGCGAGCCGCTGGTCGAGCAGCGTGTAGACGATGCCGCCGACGATCGCGCCCCAGCGGTAGCCGACGCCGCCGAGCACGACGATGACGAGCAGGGTGAGGGTGAAGTCGCTCGTCGAGATGCGCGGGGTCGCGCTCGACTGCAGCAGCATGAAGCCGATCCCCGCGACGGCGGCGAGCACCGCGGCGGCTGAGAAGAGGAACAGCCGCACGAGGTAGGGCCGCAGGCCCAGCACCGTCACGCGCAGCTCGTTCTCGCGCGCGGCCGCGACGACGTGGCCGAGCCGCGAGCGCTCGACCCACACGCACGCGAGGTAGACGATCACGAGGATCGCGAGCGCGAGCCAGTAGAGGTTGCGGGTGTTGACGACGCCGACGAGCCAGTCGGGCACCACGGCGACGGTGAGGGTGACCCCCTCCTCGCCGCCGGTGAGGCCGCCGACGTTGCGCCGGATCATCACGTTCATCGCCTGGGCGATCGCGAGGGTCACCATCGCGAACGAGATGCCGCTCACCCGCAGCGCGATCGCGCCGACGAGGTTGCCGAGCACGAGCGCGACGACGAGCGTGATGACGATCGCGAGCAGGAAGACGGCCTCGCTCGGCATGCCGGTGGGCGCGAGCAGCCGCAGGACGATGCCGAGCCCGTACGCACCGGCGGCGAAGAACATCGCGTGGCCGAACGACAGCATCCCCGCGACGCCGAAGATCAGGTGGTAGCTGAGCGCGAGCGCGGCGATGAGCATCGCGTACGCGAGCACCGTGAGCGTGCCGGGCGTGTAGGTGGGGCCCGGCAGCACGCCGGGGATGTCGATCGCGAGCAGCGGCAGCATGGCCGCGACCGCGATGACGACGGCGCCGACCGCGATGCGGCCCCAGCGGGGCGCGAGGCCCCGACGGGCGGAGGCGAGGAACGTGTGCATCGTCATCCCCTAGTGCGTGACCTTGCCCATGAGTCCGGTCGGTCGGACGAGCAGCACCGCGGCGAGCGCGAGCACGACCGCGAGGTCGCCGGTGCCGCCGAGGTAGAAGTTCGCGAGCTGCTGGATGACGGCGACGAGCACTGAGGCGAGCGCGGCGCCCGACAGCGAGCCGAGCCCGCCGATCACGGTCACGATGAAGGCGTAGATGAGCAGCGACGTGCCCTGGTGCGCGCCGACCTGGCCGTAGTACACCGAGGCGAGCACGCCCCCGAGCCCCGCGGCTGCGCCGCCGATCGCGAAGACGATCGTGAAGGCGCGGCGCACGTCGATGCCGAGCGCGGTCACCATGGTGCGGTTCTCGACGCCCGCGCGGATGACGAGGCCGTAGCTCGTGCGCTGCAGGAACAGCACGATGAGCGCGAGCACGACCGCCGCGGAGCCGATGAGCAGCCAGCGGTCGTTCGGGATGTTCGCGCCGAGCACGTTCGTCGTCTGGCCGAGCCACTCCGGCAGCCGGATCTGGATCGGGTCGGTGCCCCAGATGCCCTCGAAGAGCGCGACCGAGGCGAGCCCCAGCCCGACGGTGACGAGCACCTGCTCGATGTGCCGGTTGTAGAGCGGGCGGATGAAGACGAGCTCGGTGATGGCGGCGACGAGCGCCCCGACCACGAGCCCGACGAGCATGCCGACGAGCAGGCCGCCCCAGCTGCCGTCGCCCACGCGGCGGCCGACCTCCCAGCCGAGGAACCCGGCGAGCGTGAGGAACGAGCCGTGGGCGAAGTTGAGCACGCCCATGAGCCCGTAGATGAGCGAGAGGCCGCTCGCCACCAGGAAGTAGAGGGCGCCGAGCCCGACGCCGGTGATGAGCAGGAGCAGGACGGTGGTCACGCGGCCTCCTGGTCGGTCGCGACGCCGAGGTGGCGGTGCACGAGGTCGGAGTCGAGGAACTCGGCGGCCGGGCCGGTGTGCACCACGCGGCCGCCCGAGAGCACGACGACGGTGTGCGCGAGCGCCCGCACGACCTGCAGGTTCTGCTCGACGAGCAGCATGGGTGTGCGGTCGGCGGCGGCCTCGAGCGCCGTCGTGACGGTGCCGACGATGAGCGGCGCGAGCCCCTTCGTCGGCTCGTCGACGAGCAGCAGCCGGTTCTCGTTCATGAGCGCGCGCGAGAGCGAGACCATCTGCTGCTGCCCGCCCGACAGGGTGCCGGCCTGCTGCTTCGCGCGCTCGATGAGCTCGGGGAAGAGCTCGGCGATGATCGCCCGGTTGGGGGCGCCGCCGCGCTCCGCGAGCCGCAGGTTCTCCTCGACCGTGAGGCCGCCGAAGACCTCGCGATCCTCGGGCACGTAGGCGATGCCGCGCTGCACGATGCGGTGCGTGAGCAGCCCGTCGATGCGGGCGCCTGCGAACGTCACCTCGCCGGTGCGCTCGGCGAGGCCGAGGAGCGCCTTGATGGTCGACGACTTGCCGACGCCGTTGCGGCCGAGCAGCGCGGTGACGCCGTGCTCGGCGACGTCGAACGAGACGTCCTCGACGACCTGCTGGCCGCCGATGTGGGCGTCGAGTCCGCGGACGGTCAGGATGGCGCTCACACGGATTCCCCGAGGTAGGCCTTCTGCACAGCCGGGTCGGCCATGACGGCCTTCGGCGTGTCGATGGCGAGCAGCTCGCCGTGGTGCATCACCGCGACGCGGTCGACGAGGCCGAGCAGCACCTCCATGTGGTGCTCGACCATCAGCACGGTGCGGCCGGAGCGATGCAGCGTGCGGATGACCTCGACGAGCCCGGCGACGTCGCCGGAGCCGACGCCCGCCATCGGCTCGTCGAGCAGCACGACCTGCGGCTCGGTGGCGACGAGCATGGCGATCTCGAGCTTGCGCTTGTCGCCGTGCGAGAGCACGCCCGCGGTGGTGCCGCGGTGGTGGTCGAGCCCGACCTCCTCGAGGCAGCGCAGCGCGACGCCGCTCGCCTCGTCGTCGGCGCGCGGGAACCGCCAGGGGCTCGTCGCTCCCCCGAGCCTCGCCTGCGCCGCGAGGCGCACGTTCTCGCCCGCCGTGAGGCCGGCGAAGACGCTCGAGGTCTGGAACGTGCGGCCGAGACCGGCCCGCGCCCGCTGGTGCACCCGCTGACCGGTGACGTCGTCCCCGCCGAGCAGCACCCTGCCGCTCGTCGGGACGGCGACACCCGAGATGATGTTGAACAGCGTGGTCTTGCCAGCGCCGTTGGGGCCGATGACCCCGATCATCTCGCCGGTCGCGACCTGCATCGTGACGTCGCGCAGGATCCGCGCACCGCCGATCTGCAGGCCGACGGCGTCCAGCTCGAGCGCGGGCCGGTCGGCCCTCACTGGCCCGCGACCGGGGGCGCGACCATCTCGGCGTCGATCGCCTGCACGAGCTCCGGCGCCCAGGTGCCGCCCTCGTCGACGAGCCGCACCTGGAACATCGGCTGGATGAGCGCGTGGTCCTCGGCGCGGATCGTGAGCTCGCCCTTGACCGACTCGAAGGTCCAGCCCTCGAGCGCGGCGATCATCGCGTCGACGTCGCCGCGGCCCTCGGTGATCGCGTGCACGAGCATCTGCGCGCCCACGAAGCCGTCGACGGTGAAGAGGTCGGCCTCCTGCCCCGCCTCCTCGAGGAACGCGTCCATCGCCTGCGCGGGCTCGGTGTCGGTCGCGCCCGGGAAGTAGTGGTTGAGGAACTGGATGTCGGCGGAGCCGGGTCCGTAGGCCTGGTACGACGCGCGGTCGGCGAGGCCGGTGACGACGGTCGTCGACTCGAGCACCTGCTGCTGCGCGAGCGCCTCCCACATCGCGCCGGTCGTCGCACCGGCCCACGCCACGAAGACGAGGTCCGGCGAGGCCGCGGAGATCTGCTGGGCGAAGGGCGTGAACTCGGTCGCGTCCTCGGCGACCAGGATGGGCGTGACGGTCGCGCCCTCGCCGCCGAGCACGGCCTGCACCGAGGCGACGTTGCCCTGGCCGAACGCGTTGTCCTGCGCGAACACGACGATGTTCGAGCCCTCGACGCTATCGAGGAAGGTCGCGGCGGTCGCGACGTCCTGCAGCGTCTGCCTGCCCGAGCGGAAGGTCTGGTCGTTGACGCCCGTGATCGCGTCGGCCGCGGCCGGGCCGGAGAGGAAGAGGACGTTGTTCTGCGCGGCCTGCTCGGCGACGGCGAGCGAGACGCCGGAGGCGGCGGAGCCGCCGATGATCTGGAAGCCCTGGCCGATGACGTCCTTGGCCTGCGTGACGGCGGTGTCCGGGTTGCCCTGGTCGTCGATCCACTCGATCGTGAGGTCGATGCCCTCGATCTCGCCGGTGCCGTCGGTGGCGTAGTCGAGGCCGGCCTCGAAGCCCTGCTGGTAGCTCTCGCCGTAGGCGGCGAGCGGGCCGGTGATCGACGTGATCATGCCGACGTTGACGGCGACGCTCTCCTCGCCGCCGTCGCTGCTCCCGGCGGAGGGTGCCGGTGCGGTGGTGGTGGGCGCGCACGCCGTGAGCGCGAGCGCAGCGAGGGCGATGCCCACGCCGGCGAACTTCGTTGTCCTGCGCATGAGTTGCCTTTCGAGCAGTGCGAGCCTCAGCTGGCGCATGCTCGGCGGGCGAGCGAGCACTCCGTCGTGCGGCTTCACGGTGACCACGACCTGACAGGTGGTTCAGGTTTCAGGTCCAGCATGCGACGAGGCGTCCCGCGTGTCAAACCGGCTCATCGCAATCGAGGGTGTAGCAACGGTCTGAAGCCTCCGGCTTCGAGCAGGGATCGGGCGATGTAGTTGGTCAGGTTGCGGAAGCCGAGGGCCGA